>Ga0194112_10000064_pt1 | contig 134688 bp, 132 predicted proteins | sample TA2MahC400mmetaG_FD_146191 | JGI IMG/M metagenome (GOLD analysis project Ga0194112, IMG submission 146191) | Freshwater microbial communities from Lake Tanganyika, Tanzania - TA2015016 Mahale Deep Cast 400m | ecosystem: Environmental > Aquatic > Freshwater > Lake | place: Tanzania: Lake... | reverse complement strand
CTACATACCCAGTTCCTGGGCCACTATCTCCCGATGGAAATCGGCATCTCCAAAGTAGAGCTCCGCCGCCTTGGCCCGCCGGAAGTACAATTCCAGATCGTGGTCCTTGGTGAAGGCGATGGCCGCATGTATCTGGTGGGACTGCGCCGTGACCCGTCGATAAGCCTCACTGAGCCACCCTTTGATGACCGAGATCTCTTTCCGGCAGGGTATCCCCTCACTGAGCATCCAGGCCGCTTTGTGCAGGCTCACCCGGGCACTGTCTACATCGATGGACATGTCCGCCATGTAGTGCTGGATGGCCTGGAAGCTGCCGATGGGCCGGTCAAACTGGACCCGGTCTTTGCCATACTGGATGGTCATCTCCAGTACCTGCTGCGCCCCACCCTGCATCTCGGCAGATTTGGCCAGCGCCGCCAGCTCCATGACCTTCTTGACGATCTCCCAGCCATGGCCCACACGCCCCAGGACGTCGTCCCGCGATACTTTGACTTTGTCGAAGCTGACCTCGCATTGTTTGTCCCCGGCTATGGTCTTGAGCAGTTGCACGCTGACCCCGGGCGTCTTGCGGTCTATGAGGAACAGGGTGATGCCCTCCTCGGGGGGATGGTGCCCTTTGGCCGTCCGCGCCGCTACGATGATTTTGTCGGCCACGTTGGCATCGTTGACAAAGAGTTTGGTCCCGCTGAGGATGAAGTCCTCTCCATCGTGCTGGGCCTCCATCTGCACCGCCCGGGCCTCATACCGGGCACTGGGCTCGGTCAGGGCCAGGGTCATGATCAGTTCCCCTTTGCATAGCTTGGGCAGTATGGCCTTCTTCTGTTCCTCAGTGCCAAAGAGGAGCACCGGCATGCCACCCAGTATCACCGTGGAGACGAACGGCCCGGGCAGGCAGGCCCGGCCCATCTCCTCTAACAGGATGACCAGGTCCAGGAAGCTGAACCCACCCCCACCGTACTGCTCCGGAAAGGGCAGGCCGATCCAGCCCAGATCCGCCATCTCTTTCCACAGCTCGGGGACATACCCCTTGTCGTCTTCCTCCATCTGCCTCACCAATGTCTTGGCAACCTTGCTGGCCAAGAAGTCACGGGCTGATTTCCATAGCATTTCCTGCTCTTCAGTAAGCGATAGATCCATCTTCCGTCCCCTTTCCTTCGTCCTATTTCTTGGGCGCCGGCTTGGGCTCCCTGGGAAGTCCCAGCGCTCCGGCGGCGGCGTTCCGGGCCACCTCGGTGGTCCCGGCAGCGATAGTGTTGCAGACCGTGCTGAGGTAGAGGTGCTTCATCCGTCCCCCCAGCCTGGTCCATTTGTCGTTGGGATCCATCTGTCGCCAGTTGCCGCCGACGGGGCCGAGCTGGCCGTGGAGTCCCATGATCTGCATGCCCACCTGGGCCACGCGCTGGGTGGTGATGCCACCCATGATCTTGACGCAATTGGCGGTGCTGACTACGTTCCCGCCGGTGAGGGCCAGGTAGTTCAGCTTGTAGCCCACGTTCCGGGCGATCTCCTGCTGTATGACCACCTCGGCCAGCCGGTTGCGGACCATCCGGTTCTGGGCCAGAGGCACGCCGTCGGCATCCTTGGTCTCCTTGCAGTACTGGATGAGCAGATCGATGTCCCGCTTGATGTTGATGAGGAGCATCACGCCGTAGCTGCGCTCGTGGCTGAGGGCGGCCATGACGATCTTCCAGCCGCCGTTGATCTCGCCGAGGAGGTTCTCCTTGGGCACCTTGGCATTGTCGTAGAAGACCTCATTGAAGGCCCCCAGTCCGCTCATCATCTCCAGCCGCCTCATGGTGATGCCCGGGGTCTTCTTGTACTCCACCAGGATGATGCTGATCCCCCGGTGCTTGGCCAGATTGGGGTCGGTGCGGACGTAGACCGGGGCCAGGTCGGCCACGTGGGCAGCGCTCTGCCAGGTCTTCTGTCCATTGAGCACCCAGTAGTCCCCCTGCAGCTCAGCCTTCAACTGCAGGTTGGCCAGGTCAGACCCGGCATTGGGCTCGCTCATGCCGGTGGCCCCCTTGATCTCGCCGCGGACCATCATGGGGAGGTACTTCTGCCGCTGCTCTTCCGTGCCGAACTCCAGGAGCAGGTCGCCCATGCCCCCGACGAACTGGTAGGGGTCCAGTCCCGGAGCGCCCCGATAGGTCAACTCCTCCTCGAGGATGATCTGCTTCCACAGAGGCTCCTCGTGACCGCCGTACTTCTTGGGCCAGGTCAGTCCCAGCCACCCCTTGGCGGCCAGCTTCTTCTGCATGGCGGCGCTGACCTCGTGGATGTGGGAGAAGGCGTCCTCATGGTAGAGGTCCGGGTCCGTCCCCGGCCAGTCCCGGGGCAGTTCCTTGTCGAGGAAGTCCCGGACTTCTCTGCGGAAGGCTTCTTCCTCTGGGGTGAATCGAAAATCCATCCGTCTCTCCTTTCAGATTGGTCTCCGGCTAGAGTCCCAGTTCCCTGGCAACCACCTCGGCGTGGTAGGCACTGCTCCCGAAGGAAGCTTCCCCCACCACGGCCTGTTTGGTGTAGAGGTGCATATCGTGATCGTGCTGGAAGGCGATGGCCCCGTGTACCTCGTGGCCCAGGCTGGTGATGCGGCGTGACGCCGCGCCCATCCAGGCCTTGGCCTGGGACACCTCCAGGGCACAGGGGAGACCCTCACTGACCAGCCAGGCTGCCCGGTGGATCATACAGCGGGAGGCATCGAGGTCGTTCAACATATTGGCGCAGTGGTGCTGGATGGCCTGGTAGCTGCCGATGGCCTTGCCGAAGGCCACCCTGTCCTTGGCATACTGGATGGTCATCTCCAGGACCTGCTCCGCACCGCCAAGCATCTCGGAGCACCGGGCGACGGCGGCCCTCTGCATCACCTTGTCCAGGTAGGCCTTGCCATGATTCAAGCCGCCGAGCATATCACTGCGGGTCAGCCTGACCCCGTCGAAGTTGACCTGGCATTGCCTCTCGCCGGCCATGGCCGGGAGGAGGGCGCAGGTCACTCCGGGACTCTTGGCGTCGACCAGGAAGAGGGTCACCCCACCCTTGGTCCGGGCGGCCACGATGATGTAGTCGGCCACATGGGCATCGGTGACGAAGAGCTTGGTGCCGCTCAAGGTGTAGTGATGGGCCACGTGTTTGGCTTCCAGCTCGAAGAAATCGCTGCGGTACATGGCATGGGGCTCGGCCACGGCCATGGTCAGGACCAGCTCACCCCGGGCCACCCGGGGCAGGATAGCGCTCTTCTGCTCCTCACTGCCCAACTCCAGGACAGTCATGGCGCCGAGCACCACGGTGGACAGGAAGGGACCGGGGACGCAGGCCCGCCCCATCTCCTCCAACAGGATGGCCAGATCCATGAAGCTGGCCCCCGAGCCGCCGTACTGCTCCGGCAACACCAGGCCGGTCCAGCCCAGATCGGCCACCGCCTGCCACAGCTGGGGCGGATAGCCCCGGGGGTCCTTGGCATACTCCTTGATCAGCGTCTTGGGCAGCTCGGTCTTGCAGAAATCGCGGGCGGTCTTCTTCAGCATTTCCTGCTGTTCGCTCAGGCCAAAGTCCATCTGACTCTCCTCTTCTCTATCCGAAACAGTGGGACTACTTCCGGGGCAGGCCCAGTCCGGTGGTGGCCATGGTGTTCCGGGCGATCTCGGAGGTGCCGCCGGCCAGGCTGTCGCCGGAGGTCCAGAGGTACCAGCGACGCATACTCTCCCTCAGGTTGGCCCACTTGTCGTTCGGGGGCGCGTAGGCGCAGAGTCCCAGTATCTGCATACCCCTGTCGAAGAAGCGCGTCCCCATGTCATCGGCCAGCACCTTGGCCGCCGACGCTTCGTAGGTGAGGGGCATGCCCTTGTCCAGCTTCCAGCCGATGTTCCAGAACACCTGGCGGCAGGCCTCGATCTCGATGGCGCTGTCCACCAGCTTGGCCCTCACCGCGGGCTGCTGAGACAGCAACTCCCCATCCACCCGGGTCTCCCGGGCGTACTGAACCAGGTCGTGGGTGATCCTCTGGCAGAAACGGGCCTTGGGGAAGCGGGCCCAGAAGCGGTCGAACTCCAGTGTCTTGGCCAGGTGCAGGACCGCCTGGTTCTTCTGACCCAGGAGGTGCCGCTTGGGCACCCGGACGTTGTCCAGGAAGACCTCAGTGTGGAAGACCTCTCCCAGCATGCTGACCATGGGCACAACAGTGACCCCCGGCAGGCTCTTGTCCAGAATGAGGGTGCTGATGGAGGCCCACTTGGGCACCTTGGGGTCGGTCTCCGTGCGGACGAAGAGAAAGCCGTACTGAGAGATGTGGGCCAGAGAGCTCCAGACCTTCTGGCCGTTGACCAGGAAGCAGTCGTCCTGCTCCACGGCGGTGGTCCGCAGGGCCAGCAGGTCGGAGCCGGCATCCGGCTCGCTCATGGCCAGCCAGAGGATGGTCTCGCCCTTCCCTATTCCGGGCAGGAACTCCTGCTTCAGCTCCTCGCTGCCCATGTCCAGGATGGTGTTGGCCATGGACCAGCAGATGGCGCCGGCCGCCCAGGGAACCCGGGCCCAGGCCAGCTCCTCAAAAAGGATCATCAGGTCCATATTGGACCGCTCGGAGCCGCCGTACCTCTTGGGCCAGGTCAGGGGGATCCAGTTCTTCTGACCGAGGAGGCGGACGAACTCGTAGGAGAAGGCACCATGTCCCCAGGAGTCCTCTCCGGACTGGGTGGGGAACTTCTCGGGGGGATTGTCTTTGAGGAAATCCTGTATCTCCCGCCGCCAGGCTTCCTGCTCGGGGGTGAAGGCGAAATCCATGAGTCCTCCTTAGAACCGCAGATGGCCGGGTGAAGTCAGTGGCAAGTCGACTGATGCCTGACCATACTTGGCCTGCCACAACCGGGGATGGCAGTCGCGTTTACACATCGGCATCACCGGCCCTTCCTGATGAAGGGCCATGCTGGGGCAGCACCCGCCGCCCCAGCGAACGCTTTCGATTCCGTGTATGTCCTAGTTACCGGGACCAACGATGGTCACAGACGCCTGGAACATGCCCGGCGTGCCGCCCTGGGAATGGGCCAGACCGAGCTTGGGATTCTTCAGCTGCCGCTTGTCGGCTCTGCCAAGCTGCTGGTTGTACAGCTCGTAGACCATGCGCAGACCGCTGGCGCCAACTGGATGGCCGAAGGACTTCAGTCCGCCGTCGGTGTTGACCGGCAGATCACCCGTCAGGGTGAAGGAGTCCTTCTCCACCTCTTCGGGGCCCTTGCCGCGGGGGCAGAATCCCAGCGACTCGTAGATGATCAGCTCAGTGATGGTGAAGCAGTCGTGGACCTCGGCGGAGCCGATCTCCGTGCGGGGGTCCTTGACCCCGGCCTGCTGATAGGCCTGCTGGGCCGCCGCCCAGGTCTCGTCCCAGAAGGTGATGTCAACATCGGAGCGGAACTTGCCCTTGAACGGGTCTATGCGGCCGACGGCCAGTCCCAGTCCCTTGATCAGAACGTGGGGCTTCTTCATGGCCTTGGCCTTCTCGGCGCTGGTGATGACGGCGCAGGCCGCCCCGTCGGTGACCGGGCAGCAGTCGAAGAGCCCCAGCGGCCAGGCGATGATGGGGGCATTCATGGCCGTCTCCAGGGTGATGGCCCGGCGGAAGTGGGCCTTGGGGTGCAGGGCGCCGTTGGCGTGGTTCTTCACGGCGATCTTGGCCAGCATCTCCTTGCCCTTCTGGAAGGGGATCTGGTACTTCTCGAAGTACTGCACGGCAGACTTGGCGAAGGAGCCAGGCGCCGAGCCGACCACAGAGATGGGGTGCAGCGAGCCGGGCATCTCCAGAGCGCCGCTGCCGTAGTCCTTCAGCTTCTCGAAGCCGACGCAGAGGACGGTGTCGTACATGCCGGCGGCGATGGAGAAGGCACCCACCCTGAGAGCCTCGGCGGCGGTGGCGCAGTTGTTCTCCACCCTGGTGGCGGGGATCTTGTCCAACTGAAGGGCCTCGGTCACCGTGGCCCCGGTCCACATGCTGGAGGAGACGTTGCCGACGAAAACCGCCTCGATGTCCTTGGGTCCGACCCCGGCATCCTGGTAGGCCTCGTAGGCACTGTCGATGATCATGTCGGAGACGCCTTTGCTCCAGAGGTCCCCGAAATTGGTGCAACCCATTCCGACTATGGCAACTTTGTCTTTTATGGTACCCATCATTTCCTCCTTCTTATCGCACCGGCTTGCACTTCCAGGCATAGGCAGCGACGTCTCCCTGCCTCTCCAGCCTCCGGAAGGTCATCTCCATGGGCTGACCAATCTTCATATCCTGGATGTTGCCGAAGTCCGTCATCTCAAGCTCCAGCCTGGCACCGCCCTCGAAGTCGACGATGGCCCGGCCCAGCGGCGGGTCGGTGACCTCGGGGATGGTGGGGATGGTATCGGTGCTGAAGCTGTACACTTTGACCTTCTGCTCCAGCAGTCTCACCTGATCGTAGCTGTCCTTGGAGTAGCACTTGGGGCAGATGCGGCGGATGGGGAACTCCAGCCAGCCGCACTGCTTGCACTTGCTGGCATGCAGCTTGTACATCGAGTCCCTCTCCCTCCAGAGCTGTGCCAACCCTGGGGTGATGGGGGTCATCCGGGAGGCTTCATAGTAGAAGAGGTGGCGCAGCCGGAGGTACTTGACGTAGCTGGGGAGCATCTTCTTGGACTTCAGATAGCCCAGCACACCGTGCCTGTCCCTGGCCTTCTCGATGGCGTCGGTGACCTTGAGAAGCATGACGTCCACGCCGTCACCCCAGGCAGCGACCAGGATGGTGTCACCCGGCTTGGCCTGCTCCAGAGCGGCGACCAGGAGCATCAGGGGGAAGGCAGCGCCGGTGTTGCCCATGACACCGAAGAGGCCGTCCTGTAACTGGGTCTTGGGGTCGAACTTCAGGGCGGCAGCGATGCCGGCATGGGTCCTGGCGTCGGGACCGCTGTAGACCAGCTTGGAGATGTCCTTGGCCTCGACCCCGAACTTCTTCATGGCAGCGGCGATGGCCTTCTGCATCATGGGGGTGTAGCCTTCGGCAACGGTGAACCGGTCGCTCCAGACATGGACGAACTTGTCGGTGGCCGGCCTCCAGGTGTCGGTGAAGTCGGTGGCGAAGGTGTAGAAGCCTTCGATGGTGGCGATGGCGTCCTTGTCACCGACGAGCAGGGCGGCGGCGCCGTCGCCGGAGTTGGACTCCACGGGGGACAGCGGCGTGCCCAGGCGGCAGTCGGTGGCGGCGACCATGACCTTCTTGGCCGAGCCGGCCTTGACCATGTCGGCGGCCAGCTTCAGGGCGGTCAGCCCCGCCTTGAGCGAAGCGGTGAGGTCAGCGGTGATGATGTTGTCGTTGAGATCGACTGCGGCTGCTGCGGCGGCGGCCAACTGCTTCTCCGCAAACGGCGATGAGGTGGTGGCAGTGAGCAGCGCCTCGACCGAGCCGCGGTCCATACCCTTGGTGCAGTCGAGGATGGCGTCAACGGCCATGGTCAGGGCATCTTCATCGGCCCCGGCAACCGCCCTTTCGCCTGCACCCCCTTTGCCCTCAAGGACCATGATCTCCCGGGCCAGTCTGTAAAGGGGTACATATGCGCCGTACGAACAGATTCCTATCATTTTCCCTCTTTACCTCCTTAGTCTAGATCTGTTCTCATTCTCCGATGTAGAGTCATGCCACCGGGCGACATGGGCCCCGGCAGGCACGGACTAGGCGGACCACCGCCTACACGCAGGGGCAGTCCGATGGCGAACGAAACGGGGCTCAGTCAGAAGCTGGAGAAGGGATGGGGCCGACTGCAAACGGCTGGCTAGGATGACACGTGGGGGAAGCCGCTTTGCAGTGACCTGAGTCGCCATTACCGAAAGTAATTATATAGTTTTCCGGATGACCCTGTAAAACCGAACCCTTTGGGCGGGGCAAAGTGGTGGAGAGGAGACGATTGGGGGCCGGGGTTGCGCAGGGCGGTTGCGCCGCGGGGTCTCGTGGCTTGATGAGGTGGGTCAAGCGGGAGCAGCAGCGATGACTCCGGACGGGGTGCAACCGCGGACGGGGATGCAGGACGTGGTTCAGGTCTGCGGTGACGACAGAAGGAGCCCGGCGGGCTTCAGGAGGTTACCTTCTCCAGTATCCTGGCCACGAACTCGCTCTTCTCTTCCTCCGACATTCCGGCCGAGCCCTGCTCCACCAGGGTGGCGACCATATTGGAGACAAAGTCCATACGCTCTTCCTTGGGCATACCGGGAAGCATCATCTTGACGCAGTTCGGCATCATCTGGACCATCATCTGCGGCATCATACCCATACCCTCTCCGTGACAGCCGCCCATCACCGGGGTCATCCCTTCCCTGCCTTCGCTTCTGCCCATCATAGCTGGCATCATGCCCATCATCATCCTGGGCATCATCTCCATCATGTTGACCCCTTCCATCATCTTCGGCATCATCTGCTCCATCATCTTCTGTCTATCCTGGACCGACACGCCGGCGAAGAAGGTCTCCATCATGGTACTCATCATCCCCAGCTTCTCCTCTTTGCTCATGCTGCCCAACATGGCCTTCATCATGTCACTCATGTCGCTCATTCCGTTTCCCTCCCTTCTAGTCCTCGAGTATGGCCTCGATGTCTTTGCGGGCCCTGGAGATGGCCTCGCGAATGCGGTTCATCTTGTCGGCGTCCAAGTTGCGAAAACGCCTGCCAACGATCCTGCCGATCCTGCCTATCTCGGCCATGGTCTCCCGCATCTCTGAAGCATTGCCTTTGCCCCAGCAATCCCTCATCTGTCTCTTGATGCCGTCTGCGAAGTGCTCACGGTCAGACAAGAAGCGTCTGCCCTCATCGGTTATGGTGTAGACCTTCTTACCGTTCTGATGAGTGACCTCAATGTGGCCCATCTCTTCCAGGAGTTGAAGTGTGGGGTAGATGGCGCCGGGGCTGGGCTTGTAGAAGCCGTGAGAGCGTTCCTCCAGGATTTGTATGATCTCGTACCCATGACGGGGTTTGTCCTTTATCAGATCCAGTATGACGTACTTCAGGTCTCCTCGTTGAAACGGGCTTTCCTGCCAGTGGTCGTGGAACATTCTGTGTGTTCTGAACATGCCCAACTCCCTTGCTGGTTTGAACTATATCGGGTAATATCTCGATATATCGAGACATATCATATTACGACCACCGGGCTTTGTCAAGGGGGGTATCCATACCTGATAATTGGAGGCGAGTCGTGATGCTGAAAGTGAAGCCGCCAGAGGGCTATCCTCCTGAGCCGGGGCGCTATGTCAGGGGCAATGACTTCTCCCCGGTAGCAGTCTGCGTGATCCTGGACGATTTCGACTTCAAGATTCCCCCCGAGCTGCAGTCGCTGGTTCTGGCAGGGATGGACGCCGGGGCGGCGCTGTCGGGCATGCTGCAGACGGAGAACGTGGGCACGGAGAAGATGCTATGCAACATCGTGGCCAACCCCAATATCCGGTATCTGGTGCTCTGCGGCAGGGAGTCCTCCGGGCATCTGCCGGGGGAAACGCTGCTGGCATTGAAGAGGAACGGTGTTGATGACAAGAAGCAGGTCATCGGATCGACAGCGCCGACTCCATATCTGCACAACATCCCTGTGGAGGTGATCGAGAGATTCAACAAGCAGATAGTGACCATCGTCAGCCTGCTGTGCCGCCCGGGAGAGACCGATACCAAGTCACCCGGGCTTGACCCCAAGGTAGTAGAGAAGGCCGTCTGGAGCTGTTTCCAGGAGAATCCGGTGGTGTTCAGGGGCTACACAGTGCATGACATGGGGGCGTATCCGGAGCCGGCGCTGTTCCACAAGATCGCGTCAGTGTTGCAGGAGCACAAACCGCAGCATGCCATCGAGCCGGGCAAGTCGAAGATGGGCATGGGCCTGGCCATGAACAAATTCCTGCCGCAGACCAACTGCCGCGAGTGTGGCCGGAAGACCTGTCTGGCCTTCGCCATAGATCTGGCCAAGGGGAAGGCCCGCCTTGAGGAGTGCCCGCCGCTGGGTGAGCCTGAGGCCGCTGCCGACCGCCAGGCGCTGGCCAAGCTGCTGGGGTGATGATTGCTGAAGTTGAGTGGAGATCAGCCAATCAGGGGCATCGGGGGAGAAGCAAGATAGAACGTCCCAGACAGGTCGCTGGAATGGAGTGGCTGCGAACCGGGGGATGAGCAACACCAAACCGGGAACCCGAATGGGCCGGCTCTCTCTGCTCGACCGCTTCCTGACGCTGTGGATATTCCTGGCCATGGCGCTGGGAGTGGGGCTGGGCAACTTCGTTCCCGAGGTGGCCGACACCATCACCCGCTTCCAGGTGGGCACCACCTCAATACCCATCGCCATCGGGCTGATCCTGATGATGTATCCACCTCTGGCGAAGGTGAGGTACGAGGAGCTGGGCCGGGTGTTCCGCAACTGGCGGGTGCTGGGGCTCTCACTAGTGCAGAACTGGGTCATCGGCCCGGTGCTGATGTTCTTCCTGGCGATACTGTTCCTGGGGGTGCTCTGGGACTACCCGGACTACATGGTGGGACTGATCATGATGGGCCTGGCCCGCTGCATCGCCATGGTCATCGTGTGGAACGAGCTGGCCAAGGGGAATACGGAGTATGCAGCCGGTCTGGTGGCCTTCAACTCCATCTTCCAGATACTGTTCTACTCCGTGTACGCCTACGTGTTCGTCACCGTTCTGCCGCCCAAATTCGGCCTGGAGGGGGCGTCAGTGGAGGTGACCATGGCAGAGATCGCCCGGAGTGTGGCTATCTACCTGGGCATCCCCTTCTTTGGCGGGATGCTCACCCGCTTTGCCTTGCTCAGAGCGAAGAGGCGGCAGTGGTACGAAAGCAGGTTCATCCCGAACATCAGCCCGATGACCCTTGTCGCTCTGCTTTTCACCATTGTGGTGATGTTCTCACTCAGAGGGGAAGAGATAGTGGATCAGCCTCTGGACGTGGTGCGCATCGCCATCCCGCTGCTGATCTACTTCGTGGCGATGTTCTTGGTCTCATTCTACATGGGCAAGAGGGTTGGGGCCGACTACTCGAAGACAGCCACCATCGCTTTCACAGCCGCCAGCAACAACTTCGAACTGGCTATCGCGGTGGCGGTGGCGGTGTTCGGCATCGGCTCGGGAGTGGCGTTTGCAGCGGTGATCGGGCCGCTGGTGGAGGTGCCGGTGCTGATCAGCCTGGTGAATGTGTCGCTCTACTTCAAGCGGCGGTACTTCGGCGGGGAACCAGGTCGGGCGGCGGCCTCCCACGGGTAGCGCGGGGGCGTCGGATGAGAAGCCGATGAAGATCAGGGTGACCATATCGCGGCTGCTGCGCCATCTGAGCCAGTTGAGCAGCGATCTGGAAGCATTCGAGGTAGAGGCGTGCAGCGCCACTGAGTGCCTCCGGGCCACGGCGGAGAGGTTCCCTTCGATGAAGCGCTGGGCCTACGACGAAGCGGGGATGATCCGCCCGCAGATATGGTTCTTCAGCAACGGAGAGAGGCTGCCGGACGACGAGCGCGACGGACCGCTCAATGAGGGCGACGCCCTGCTCATCTTCTTCCACCACTTGTGATGATAGAAGCCTCTGGGCGCCCGGCGGGCGCCTCAGGAAGGTGAGAGGCAATGCGCTCCTTCTCTTCTGGCCTTCCTTGACCCGCCCTCCATCGTTTCTTTAGAATCCTAGCCGCAGTATCTAGGCAAGGAGGGGGAAGATGCGTTTCTTCAAGCTCGTGACTGTCGGGGTGGTACTACTGCTGGTCGCTGGCGCAACTGTAGGCAGTGCTTGTGCGGGGGCCAGGGGCAAACAGGGGCCACCAGGGGTTGGGATTGAGAGCGTGGTGAGCAACGCCGACGGCACCATTACCATCAATCTGACCGATGGTGGCATGTACAGGACAGGCAGCATGATGGGTTCGCCGGGACCACAAGGAGCCCAGGGCGAACAGGGAATGCAGGGTGTTCAAGGCGTCAAGGGCGAGATCGGAGAGCAGGGTCCTCAAGGCATGCAGGGGGTTCAGGGGGAACAAGGTCCGCAGGGAGCGAAGGGTGACACGGGCGACCAGGGAGTGCAGGGTACCCAGGGAGAGCCCGGGCCAAACATGATAGTTGCCATGGGCGCTATAGGTGAAAGCGGAGCCATCGACTATGGGTTCAACGTCGACAGTTGCGCCTGGGACAGCAACCATTGCCGCTATCTGATTGCGCTATCTGGCATCTCATACGAGTGCAATAGCTTCGTGACGATAATCACTCCCACATTCAGTGCCGCACGTGGTGCAGGCTACGGGAGCACGGGAGGCCGGCTGTCCGTGCAGATCTACGATGAATGCGGATCCAAGATCCAGAACTCCTTCTCCTTCATGGTTCTGAAAGCACCGTAGCTTTCGGTCTGAATCAATGGGGGGCATGAAACGGACGCCCTGTGGCCTCCGGGCGGAGGGGCCAGGGAAAGAGGAGGGGGTGGGCATTGCTGCCCACCCCCTGCGCTTATTTCCGACGACGAGCGAATGTCGCTGCCAGTGTTGGCAGTAGAATACCAGCGACCAGCCCCAGCACAAGCGACAGCACCACGACCGTAATGGTCGGGTACACCGAACCCATCTGCTGGAACAGCACAACGAACCCTATGGTTGACAACAGCGCGCAGCCGATGGCGAGCAATGATATCTTCAGGCGGAACTTCACGCCGCCTCCGGAGGCGTCCGGGCTACCGGCAGGTGCTTGCGGCGCGCCCCCCGATCCAGTCGTTTGGCCAGATCCTGAGCTCTGGCCGCCGCCTGTGACCATGGCCAACGGTATGAGCAGTGCAGCAAACGGCAAGACGCCCAGGCAGCCGACCAACGAGGATGAACCCAGAATGCCCATGAATATGAGTATCAGCAGTATCAGGAGACCAAGTGCTCCGCCGACAGCCAGGACAAGCGCAACTATCCCCGCGACGGTGCTCACCGGCGTTGTGCCTCCAACCACGATGAAGACCACGGCCGAACACGTGCGCCCGTCCTGCAGCACTCCCCTCGCGGTCACCTTGTAGAGTCCGATCCCGTAGTCGGCGTAGTCTGCCACATCAACCGGCGTCTCATAGGAGGTCTCAGTGCCGGTATCCGTTTCTTCCGAAACGGTCCAGGAGAAGAGGTCCATGAAGGCCATATCCACCTTGTGGCTGATGAAAGGCAGGGGAGAGACGACTCTGACGGTTACAGTCTCGAGGTAGTCCACTGGAAACGCGTGGTCGGGGGTGTTGTACGAACTCACGTCCACGTTGCGGATGTACGCCCTGCATGCCCCACTGTCCGCACCACGCACATCGCCGGCAGGCCCTGCCGGGACGAGAGGCGCGATGAATGAGGCAACCAGAATGGCCAACAAGATCAGTCTGAGTCTCATGGTGTGTTCCCTCCCCTCAGAATCCCGATTCTATCACGAACCCGATCCCCTCAGTGAGCAGTCACAACCTGCATGGATCGGCTGCGATGGGTGAGTGGAAGATAGCAGAATGAGATTCAGTTGTCAAATGCTACGTGCGGGTGGGCCTATGTCGTGGTGGACATGAAGGGACGCCGCCACCCCCTGGATGCCGCATCAAGTGAGGGATGATCCGCCAGAGGCGGACCTGCCGGCATGCAAGGCGCTAGATCTGGCGGGCGATGAGGGCGCCTTCTTCGATGGCTTCACAGGCGGTCCGGGCCTTGACGCAGTCGCCGATGCTGTAGACCTCGGGGACCAGGCCCTGAAGGGCTTCGAAGAGGCGGTTCTCCGGCCTAGCGCCCATAGCGATGACCACGGCGTCCGCCTCGGCCAGAGCCTCTTTGCCGCCGAGCTGGTAGATGACGCCGGCCTGAGTGATGCGGCGGGCCTTGGCCCGGGTGATGACCTTCACCCCGTGCTGGCGCAAGGCGAACCTGATGGAGGACCGGGTGGTCGGCCCCATATCCTGGCCGATGCGGTCGAGCATCTCCAGTATGGTGACCTCGGGGCCACTGCGGAGCAACTGGACGGCGGCCTGGGCATCCAGTCCTTCGCCCAGGGCAAGGAACACGGCCGATTCAGCGGACAGGGGGCCCTGGCGGGCGATGAACAGGGCTGTCTCCATGCCCACCGCCCCGCCACCGATGACGACCACCCGCTTGCCCAGAGCGGCTTTGCGCTCCAGTACCTCCCAGGCGCCGAAGACGTTGCCGCCGTCTATACCGGGGATGTCGGGGTGCAGGGGGGTGGCGCCGGTGGCGATGATCACGGCGTCGGGCCGGTGCTTCTTGACTGTATCCGCGCTGGCCTCATGGCCCAGCTCCACCCTGACGCCGACCCGGTAGAGCTCCCGGGCCATGAAGTCCACGGCGGAGGCGAACTCGCCCCGGCCGGGGGGCACCGCGGCCAGGTTGAACTGGCCGCCGAGCCTGTGGGACTTCTCGTACAGGGTGACCCGGTGGCCCCGCTGGGCCAGGGTGCGGGCGGCCTCCATGCCGGCGGGACCGCCGCCGATGACCAGGACCTTGCGCATCTTCGGGGCGGGGATGAGGGCGTACTGCTTCTCCCTGCCGGCGGCGGGGTTGAAGGTGCATGTGATCTCCTTGAGGGAGAAGACGGCATCGAGGCAGCGCTGGTCGCAGGCGGTGCACTGGCGGATCTCGTCGTAGCGTCCCTCGGCGGCCTTCTTCGGCCATTCGGGGTCGGTGAGGAAGGGGCGGCCCATGCCGATCATGTCCGCCTGGCCGTTAACCAGGATCTGCTCGGCCAGGAAGGGGTTGTTGATGCGGTTGCAGGCGATGACGGGGAGGCCGACCTCCTGCTTGATGCCGTGGGCCAGATAGACGTAGGTGCCGCGGGGGACGTCCATGGAGGCCAGGGGCAGGAAGGACTGGTGCCAGCCGGCGGTGACGTTGATGAGGTCGATGCCGGCCTTCTCCAGGGCCCTGACCACGGCCTTGACCTCCTCGCGGCGGTTGCCGCCCTCCATGAAGTCATCGCCGGAGGCCCGGTAGGAGATGGGGTAGCCCGGTCCGACCCTGGTCCTGATGGCCCGGACGACCTCGATGGGGAACCTCGTCCGCCTCTCGAAATCCCCGCCGTACTCGTCGGTGCGCTGGTTGGTCAGCGGGGAGAGGAACTGGTTCATGATGTAGCCGCCGTTGCCGCAGAGCTCCACGCCGTCGAAGCCGCCCTCCTTGGCGCGCCAGGCACCTTCAGCGAAATGCTCGACGAGCAGCCTGACCTCGGCGGTGGTTATCTCCCGGGGCATGCACTTGGTGAGGGTGTTGAGGATGGCCGAGGGCGCCGGCTGGGGGATGCCACCGGGCATGCCGAAGCTGGATGAACCCATGCTCATCAGCTGGGCGAAGACCTTGGCGCCGTGCTCGTGCATGGCGCCGGTGAGCCTCCTGAGTCCGGGAAGGAACTTGTCGTCCTCCAGGGCGGGGATGGTGGGCAGGTAGACGCAGAAGTCGTTGTAGCCGCAGACAACGTAGATCAGTCCGGCCCCACCCCTGGCCCTCTCGATGTAGAAGTCGACCATGCCGTCGGTGACGTAGCCGTCCACGGTGGCCCGGCCCAGTCCCATGGGGGACATGACGATGCGGTTCTTGACCCGAACATCGGCGATCCTGATGGGCTGGAAGAGCTTGGTGAGTGTTCTCATGGTCCGTCCTTTCGCGTTGATCTGCGCCCAAGGTACTAGTGTAGCGGTTGTCGGGCCGGGGCCGCCACTTTGGACGGGCCCGCCTGCGGCGGGGGACTTGCGGCGAGGGCTTGGGTTCTATAGCATGACCTAGCAGTTCTTCGAGGGAGGCAGAGCATGCAGGCAGACCTGACGGGCAAGGTGGCGCTGGTCACCGGATCGACCAAGGGCATCGGCAGGGCGGTGGCCCTTACCCTGGCGCGGAACGGGGCGGAGGTGGTGCTGAACGGGCGGAGCGAGGAACAGGCCCGGCCGGTCCTGGAGGAGATCCGGGGGATGGGACGGCAGGCCAGCTTTGAGGAGGCCGACATCTGGGACTATGAGCAAGTGAAGCGGATGGTGGACCGGGCGGTGGGGAGGTGCGGCCGGGTGGACATCCTGGTGGCCAGCGGGGCGGGGGGCGGAGCGCCGCCGGAGTTCTTCGTCAAGATCGACCCGGGGCTGTACGTGGACACGGTGAGGAGTCACCTGCTGTCCCGGCTCTACTGCGTGCGGGCCGTGCTGGACCACATGATGGAAAGGCAGCAGGGGAAGATCATCATGATCACCACGGACGCGGGAAGGACGCCGACCCCCAGGGAGTCGCTGATCGGGGGGGCCGCGGCGGGGCTGGTGCTGATGACCAAAGTGATCGCCCAGGAGACAGCCCGGTGGCAGATACGGGTCAACACCATCTGCACCACGGTGACCAAGGACACCCCGGGCTACGACTATGCCATGGCCGACCCCACCAGCCATATCTACCGGATCTTCAAGAAGGCCGAGGAGCGAATGCCCTTCGGGATGAACCGGCCGGGGGACATCGCCCAACTGACCCTGTTCCTGGCTGCAGAGGAATCCAACCAGATCACCGGGCAGATCTTCAGCGTCAGCGGCGGCCTGTCCTTCCCGGGCTGAGCCGCGCCGGCCACCCGCGGCCGACGGGCGGTGCCGGGGCGGAGGTTATGTTAAGTCCGCGCCGGGGAATGAGACATCGATGTGAGCCGCCTGCCCTATAGTGGGTGGCGTTCCCCGTGCCTGCGCACGGCCCGGGCGCGTTTGCAGTCTGCGCCTAGTGGTGTGAGAATGGGGCTGTGGGGGGGGCGACTGACCCAAAGGTGTCTACGAGGATTGAGGCTGAGGCCGCCAGCGGGGGAGGACTGAGGGGGGCGGGGCTGTGGCGGGTGATGCTGCTGGCGCCTTTCGTGGCCCTGGCGGTGCTGGAGTTGGACCAGCTCACCAAGCTGTGCGTCAGGGAGAGCCTGACGCTGGGCGAGGCCCTGCCTCAGGACTTCTGGCTGCGGATGACCTACGTGGTCAATCCGGGGATATTCCTGGGCATTCCGGCTTCGCCCCTGATCTCCGTGCTCCTGCCTTCGCTGATGATTGGGGCGTCCCTGGTGCTCTACTGGCGGCTGGAGCGAACCAACGACACGCTGCTCAACCTGGGCACGGGGCTGTTCATCGGGGGCAGCCTGGGGAACCTGGTGGACCGGATCGCCTACGGCCATGTGACCGACTTCGTGGAGCTGATCACCTCGGGGGGCCAGGTGAGGACGATCTTCAACGTGGCCGACCTGTGCGCCATCGCGGGCATCCTGCTGCTGGAGGTCTTCCTGATCAGGTATATCGTGAGGCTGATCAGGGAGAAGGGTCTGCACTACAATCCGGTGGCCCCGCACGTGGCCAGGCTGCTGCACAAGAGGCGCTCAGGAGAGCAGTAGGGGAGCAAACTCCGGCTCAGTCGCCGTCACCCTCCTGCTTGGCATGACCACACACCCGGCACTTCCAGACATCGTAGTATTGGAAGTGCAGCATCCCTTCCTTGCACACGGGGCAGTAGAGTCCGTGCGGCCGCCTCAGGTGTTTGCATTCACCGCACTGCCACCATCCAGTGGGTTCGAGCCATTCATGCATGGTCTCGATCTCACAGTACACGCAGCGGAGCTTCCTCTTGGCCGGCTCACCATGGTTTGGCGGCGCAAACTCTGCGGCGACTCCCCATTTCACCCAGTCAGTCGGTGCCATAGCTGGTTCCCCCTACCTCACTTGACTCCATCGGCGACATTATACCACCGGGCCTCAGCCCGGATACGAAGGGAGCAGGCTCGACCGTCTGCTAGACGCGGATGGTACGGCCATTGCGCTGAGTCACCCGTGCATGGGTGACTGAGGGGTCTTCACAGGCCTTCCGGACGTTGTGCTTCATGAAGGGGAGGAAGGCCCTTGAGGTTTGCAGGGAAGCTATGGCCTCTTCGGGACATTCCATTTCACAGGTGAGGCAGAGCAGGCAATCGCGTCCCCAGACAGGGTAGCCGGCCTTGTCCTCGGTGATGTTGCCCACCGGGCAACGTGCGGCGCAAAGGCCGCACATGTTGCATTTCTGCTGGTCAACTTTGAAGAACCTGGTATGGAGCCAGGTGGACATCCAGCGACTGAATGAGGCCCGTTCGATGCGGTAGATCAGGGATGGGGCGCTTTCCCTTGCCGCGTTGAAGTCCTCCCCGGCCTTGACCCGCGCGGCGACCTGCCCGCCGAAGGCCTCCGCCCCGGCCAGTTCCTCGGCTGTGGGATGATCCGGAGAGAAGAGGTAGCCCAGCTTGAGGTAGCTCAGGTAGAAGTCAGCACCACGGCAGTGGAAGTAGCCCACTCCCTTGGCCCCCTTGCGGGCCAGCGCCTGCCGGATGCGGTCAGCGGCATTGAAGCGGTAGGTGCCGTAGGTGACGAAGACGAAGGCCGATTTCCCATCGAGACGGGGCAGGCTTCTGACGTAGTCAGAGACGTTGAGCGGCGGGGCATAGACATAGACAGGCAACCCGATGCCCAGGACGTCGTATTCGTTGACATCCGGCGGCTTCTGGTCCTTGATGTTGCAGGCTTTGACTTCAAAGGCCGAAGCGCGCAGGCCGGCGGCAATGCGCTCACCGGCCCGGGCCGTGGCTCCCGTCTGCGAGAAGTAGGCTATCAGACATTTGGGCATGGCCCAGTTCCTTCGATTCCCGGACTGTCTACACGCACCCCAGCCTCACCCGGATGCCGCATCAAGTGCGTCATGACATCGGGAGGGGAGAGACAGTCGACTTCATACCAGGGATGAACGCAGCGGATCAACCGGGGGCTGGCCGAGGTAGTCTATGCGGGCCTTGTTCACGGCCACGAATTCGAACTCGGCGTCGCCGGCGGCCGGGGCCGGCGTGACCCGGACGCCGGTCAGGGGGAGGAAGCGCTCCTCGCTGTCAAGGATCTCCAGTAGCTCCTGCCACGCCTCGGTGTGCATGCTGCCCACGATGACGTAGGACGAGACGCGCACCTCCGTGGCCACGGGCTTCTTCTCCCGCCAATGCGGTCCCCGCTGGTCGCCGCCCGCGGCGGAGGGGCTGACCTGGCCTTTGCTGCGCTCACCGACGAAGAGAATGTTGGCTTTGCCCACGAAGGTGGATTCCAGGGAAGCCCTGGTGCCATCCGGCGAGCAGACCTCAACCTGGGTCAGAGGCAGGAAGTCCCTGCCGATGGAAGAGCCTTTGGGGGCCAGGCCCTGGTTCAGGGCATCGAGGAGACGCTGGCGGTCGAGGCGGTAGGTCCGGCCGGAGAAGGTGCCGGTGGTGGTGCAGACGACCACTTCGACGGGCCGAAGCCGGGTGTCGCTGCGCCAACTGGTGTCGGGCGGCTCGAGATAGGAGCGGTCCCACTTCTGAGGTCCCTCCATGGCGGACATTATAGCAGGTCGGGCACGGAGTCGGCCCGGCCCCTGCCCGAGCGCCCAGAGGGAAAGCGGCCAGCCGCAGCGACTAAGGTAGTGGTCGGGTACACGGGGGACGGCCAGAGCGCGAGACCCCAATTGTGCTGCTGAAGAGCCGCTTTGCGCGGTGCGGCGGCCGTCGGGGACGAAGCTCAGCCAGTTTGTTTTGACCTGATGAAGAGACTCCTCAGGAGAGCGTGGGCATCCTCCTCAATTCTGGTCTTGGCCATCCTGATCATCAGCAGCGTTTCTCTCTGCGCCCAGGCCAAGACCGCCCCGCCGGACGACAGCCACAACAACAGCAGCGGCACGGGCACTTCCATTGACCACCGCATCCTGATACTGGTCAGGGGCGATGCCGTGGCCAGCTCCGAGCTGCCTTTGCTGGAGACCCCGCTGAAGAAGTGGGGGTACTCTGTTCAGGTCTTCGACCGCACCGAACGCTACGATCTGGCGGGGGGCGGGGACCGGTGGTATCTGAAGGACCAGGGCGGCGGGCGCGGGGACCTAGACCTGGTGCTGAACGGGAACATGCGGTACCGGGTGATCATCTTCGATGCCGGGGACGGCTATGCCTACTCCGACGTGGAGACGCCGGAGAGAAGCGTGAAGCGGATGTTCGAGGAGTATCCCTTCCTGGGGATAGTCCGGATGGAGAACGACTGCACCTGGGGCGGGAACGTGAACAATGTGTTCCAGGTGGGGATTTCGGGCAGCGCCGCCAAGAGCCTGACGGCGGCCAACCGGGCGGGGACCTGGGCTCTGGAGCCCTTCAAGGGGTATCAGATCAGCGGCACGAGCTGGGGGTTCATGAACATCTCGGCCAGCGCCAGCGGGGTGACCGTTCTGGAGAGCTACAGCGACGGGACCCCGGCGATCACTCTGGCAAAGTATGGCAGCGGGGCGCGGGCGGTCTACTTCGGGTTCAAGGACTGGGGCTATCCGGTCCACGCTTCGATGCTGGTGCGGCTGATCCAGGAGTACTCGGGGATGCCCTACGTGAAACCGTACTACTCCCTGGAGATCGATGACTGCGGCGTCCCGGAGACGGCCATCGAGGACTACGTCAGCCTGATCAACTGGACCAAGGCCAATCTGGGCGGGTATCCCACCCTGGCCTTCATGGAGGACCAGTTGGATCCCAAGCCGCCGGCAGGCATAATGGTCTACGATCAGGATCCCCCCCAGTACAACGACAATGGGCAGTACAATGCCGACAGCGAAGAGCTGATGGACATTCTGAGGCCATACCAGGACTACATCGTGGCGTCGCACGGCTATCAGCACGACAGGGACTGGTGGCGCTGGGCGGGGTCTTGCCTTCCAGTCGATCCCTTCGGCGATGCCGATGGCGATGGCACGAAGAACTGGCTGGACTGGGACATGGACGGCGACGGGGTGACCAATACCGCGGACCCGGACCTGGAGATGTACAGCGTGGGGGCTTTCATGGAGCCGGACATGGCGGTGCAGGAATCCTGGCTGAAGAGGATGAGGGAGGTCCTCGACCTCTACGGCTACTCCGACACCCAGGTGCTCATCGCCACCAAGTTCCAGTATCTGGACGGGTACACAAACGGCCTGGCCAGCAAGTACGGGTTCACGGTGATCTCGGCCAAGCCGGAGACGGAGCACCACACCATGACCCTGGGCTGGGTGAACGGCACCTACGTTCCGGGCCGGGTTTCCCCGGCCGACATCGGCTACAACACCGACGTGGCTCTGAGCAGCGCTCAGCAGGTCCTCTTCTCGAGGAACTTCATGGGCTACGCCGGCAGCTACCCGGTGTGTCTGGTGACCAACCACCTGTGGCAGTTCGACCGGGGCGATACCCCGGGGTACCAGCTCCGGGATTCCTATCTTTCCGCCCTCAGCGTGATGAAGACGGCAGGCTTCGACCTGGTCTCCACCCAGACGGCGGCCAACAAGAGCATCGGCTGGCTGTGGACCAGGATGAACTCTATCGAGGACAAATCAGGGAACATCGCCCTGACCCTGGATTCGTCGCCGTTCGGGGACGGCGAGGCCAGGCACGAGCTGGACATAGTCATGCCCTTCCCCATCGGAGAGGTCAGGGTGGGTGACGACTACTGGATCTGTGTGGACGGACAGACCCTCCGCTACGGGAAGCAGAGCAACTCCATGGAGACGCTGCAGGTGCTCAAGGGGAGCTACAACCCGGACCTGCCGCGGATCACCTCGGTGTCCACCCCGGCCACGAACGTGCTGGACGCCACCTACGACCCGGCCACCGGAAGGATATCGCTGATGCTGGACGGGACGTTCAGCACACGGGTGGCGGTGAGCCGCTTCAGCCGGCCCTTCTCCCGGGGGGTGACCACTATCGACGCGCAAGGCAACGCGGCACTGCTGATCGATCTGGCTGGGGTGACGTCCACGGAGTCGGTGAACATGAGCGTCGCCCCTTCGTCGGGCTCCGTGGAGATCGCCATCGGCGCCTGGAACAGCTCGGGCGACCGCTACCGGAAATGGACGGAGTCGGCCAGCGCATCAAGCGTGACCACGGCGCACGTGGTGGGCGACCTCTCCCCGGGCAAGTCCTATGCCGTGTGGTACACCAGGGACGGCGGGCACAGAACGCGGCTGGAGACCCTGCAGGCCGACGGCTCCGGCCGGATCGGCTTCACCTACGACAGGGGGTACTCCACGGTGGTCTTCGAGGTGCAGGAGGCCGGCCAATAGGGCCCGGCGCTGAGGCAGGGCTTCAGCAGATCAGGGACGGGCCGTCGCCCGTACCGCGTTCCTCAAGATAGAGCCGCTTGGCCTGCTCCACGGTGCGGCCGTTGAGGGCCACCACATGAACCCCGTCCCGGCTGACCAGGCAGGGAACCTCTCTGAACAATCCGCCGCCAATGGGCATGACCCCGCTGCGGACAAACCACTGGATAGCTTCGGACTTCACCTGCAGCCTCCTCTTCCCATCACTGCCGAGAAACTATTAGTATTGTACGAAGTATCTTGGCGGCGTGTCAAACGGGGGTGCGTGCACCCCCACCGCCTCTGGATGCCGCATCGAGTGCGGCATGACATCAGAGAGGGTAGTCCTTCCGAAGAAGGACACTACGGCACGGCCAGCGGACCGAGGCGCATTGGCCACGGGGCCCCTATGCCTTGCGGACGGGGAAGGCCACCTCGGTGAGCAGGTCCTCGGGCTTGGTGGTTCCGGGGTCGCTGAGGTAGATCTCGATTCCCGGGCCGGCTATCTGGTACCCGTTGGCGGCGACCCACTGGCCCAGTGCCCCCCAGGTGGCTCCAATACCCTCGAAGGACCCCTTGTGCATGGTGGCGGCCAACTGCGCGGCCTCAACCCGCTTGACGCCCAGTCCGCCGGCGTCGGGACCGGCAGCAGGGACGTTGCCGGCCACGGGGCAGCGCAACTCCCAGAGGAGCTGTTCCTCAGGCACCTCGCCGGGCGCGTTGAAGTAGGCGCCCGACGGCGGTCCGGCGGGCACCAGTCCTTTCTGGCCCAGCCAGCCAAACAGCGTGCCGAAGGCCTGCTGAATCCCGGTGTACGGTCCCTTCTTGCTGATGTAGGCCACCATCTGCGGCTGGAGATCCCTGATGGCGACGTCGATGTGAGATGACATGGCTCCTCCTTTCAACTATGGTCACTACACCCCGCCCCATGGATCCCGCATCAAGTGCGGGATGACGTTGAGAGCACAGGGCCGGATGATCTGCTCAGAAGGGCACAGGCTATCAGTCTTCGTCGGACTCGACGTCCACGGACGGCAGAAAGATGTGGTCCTCGCTTCGCTTCCGGGTCCGGGCAGGCAGGTCCTTGATGATCTGGAACAGCCGGGAGAGGACCTCCCGGCCCTGCTCATCGGCCACCGGGACGACGAGGCCGCTGACCCCCGCATCCCAGATGAGGCGCATCTCCTTGTCGGATAACTCCCGGCCGGGGGCCACCAGGAGGGGCTTGTCCACCAGGCCGGCCAGCCACCCGCAGCGCAGGATGTCGGCAATGGTGAGGTCGCCCCCGCCCTGCCCCAGGTACATGAGCACCGCATCGACGGGCAGATCGCCGACGGCCCCGAGGAGGAACCTGTCGCCCGACAGGTCCACCTTGAGGATGCTGCCCAGGTCCTCCTGGAGCAGTCCGGCGGCCTGTGACGACTCCAGAGCGATGAAGTCGGCGCCGGACTCGACGATCTTCTCCAAATCGGGCGACGCCCCGTGGCCCAGCCACACCCCCCAGGGGGTCTGACCCAGGACAGCGGTGATCTCCTGAAGCGCGCCTTCGCCGGCCAGATCACCTCCGTGAATCAGGACGGCGTCGATCTCGGCCAGATTCAGTCCACCGGCCAGACGCCTCCCTCCCGGGGGCAGGGAGGCCACGAGGGCCATCTGGCGGTTGGGCTGGGCCGCGCCCTTCTTGAATCCCATCGGGGGAGGGGCACACTCACACACCTGGCGGAGTCTCTTCATCAGCTTGCTCATTGACCTGTCTCCTGTAGCATGTTCAGCGGATGGGAAGCCATTATAGCACGCCGCGAAGGGCCAGGCATGAGAAGAAGGGGCTGGATGCATCCAGCCCCTTCTTCGGCGGGGGCACAGCTTGCCGATTCGTGTCTATGTGAGTACCCGGGGGTACGAGCATGCTCGAGGTGGGGCCTAGCTGCTCAACTCCGAGGGATATCCTAGACTTCGTTCTTGACTATCTTGTCTTTGAGGGTCTGCCACTGCTCCATGGTGAGAACACACAGATTCCCATCCTCACCAATCTCCACCTGCGTTTCACCGATCTTGAGCACCGGGCAGCAACTGCCTGAGCTACACAGAGTGACGATCTTCATGGTTCGACTTTCCTCCTTCAGCTTTCGATTCTGACTCGCCGGGTTCCCGCCCCACCTGGATATGGGCAATATGATAGCAGATTCCGCTAGATGGGCTGTATGTGACTTTGGTCGCCTGTGGCGTGCAGGGCGGCGATGTATCCGAAGACCATGGAGGGGCCCATGGTGGATCTGGCATCAATTGTGGAGTGGAGCCGGCGAAGGCCCGGGGGTCTAGCCGGTGCTCTGGACGTACCTGGTAACCACATTGAGCAACTCGTCGAGGCTGAAGGGTTTGGTGATGTATCCGTCAGCGCCCATCTCTTCGCTGAGCTTGATGTTCAGCTGGTGGTCGATGCCGGTGACCATGATCACGGGGATGCATTTGGTGTCGGGATCGGACTTGATGGCGGCGCAGGCCGAGTAGCCATCCTTCTCGGGCATCATGATGTCCATCAGGACGAGGTCGGGCTTGTGCAGCCGGGCCAGGCTGACGGCCTGGTTTCCGTTCGCCGCCTCCAGGACCAGGTAGTCCTTGCCCAGCATCCGAGTCACCATGAGGCGGATATCAGGCTCATCATCGGCTACAAGTATCCTGGCGTGGCTCATCTGCCCCCTCCAGCCCTAATTCATCTCGGCCCAGTTCGGCCCCACCTTGACATCCACCTTCAGCGGGACGGCCAGGGCAGCCGCCTGGGACATCTTCTCCTCCACCAGCCGGCGGGCCCGCTCCACCTCTCCCTGCGGCGCTTCGAGGAGAAGCTCGTCGTGCACCTGGAGGATCATCCTACACATCATACCATCCCTGTCCAAGGCCCTCTGAAGGTCGACCATGGCCACCTTGATGATGTCGGCCGCCGTCCCCTGAACGGGCATGTTGATGGCCATCCGCTCGGCGGCCTCCCGGAGCTGCCTGTTGGGGGAGTGCATCTCGGGGATGTACCGCCTCCGTCCCAGCAGGGTCTCCACATAGCCCCTGTCCCGGGCCTGCCTCTTGGTGGCCTCGATGTAGTCCTTCACCCGGGGGTACCTCTGGAAATACGAGGCAATGAACTTCGAGGCCTGCTCCCGGGAGAGCTCGGTGGCCTGCTCCAGTCCGTAGTCGCTCATGCCATAGGCCACCCCGAAGTTGACCACCTTGGCGATGCGGCGCATGTCGGAGGTGACCTCGGCCAGGGACACCCCGAACACCTCGGCGGCCGTGGCGGCATGGATGTCCTTGTCCTCCTGGAAGGCGGTGAGCAGGCCGGCGTCCCGGGAGAGGTGGGCCAGGACCCGAAGCTCTATCTGGGAGTAGTCCGCGCTGACCAGGAGGCAACCGGGGGCGGCGACGAAGGCCCGCCTCACCTGATTGCCCAGCTCGCCCCGGATAGGGATGTTCTGCAGGTTGGGATCGCTGGAGGAGAGCCGTCCCGTGGCGGCCACCGTCTGGTTGAAGCTGGTGTGCACCCGTCCTGTGCGGCGGTCCACCAGGACGGGCAGGGCATCGATGTAAGTGGACTTGAGCTTGGCCAACTGGCGGTACTCCAGGACCAGCTTGACAATGGGGACGCTCCCGGCCAGGCCCTCCAGAACGGAGGCCTCCGTGGAGTAGCCGGTCTTGGTCTTCCTGCCTCCGGGCAGCTTCAGCTCGCTGAACAGGACGGTGCCCAGCTGCTGCGGGGAGTTGATGTTGAAAGGATGTCCGGCGAAGCCGTAGATCAAGCGCTCCAGCTCCAGGAGTTGTCTTCCCAGATTCTGGGACATGGCCCTGAAGTGGTCGACGTCCAGGGCCACCCCGTTCCGCTCCATCCGGGCCAGAACGGGGACCAAAGGCATCTCCACCTCGGTGAACAACTTGAGTAGTCCCTGCCCGGCCATGGCCTCCTTCAGCAGCGGCTGGAGCCGGCCCACGGCCGCCGCTTCGGCACAGGCAACTCCGGGAAGTCCGGGGAGGTCCTCCCCGGCGGCCAGTCCCCGCTTGGGGGCGATCAGCTCCGCCGAAGACGCCAGCTCGACTCCCAGTCGGCTCATGGCCAGCGTCCTGAGGTCCAGCGCCTTCTCCCCCAGGAGATAGGCCGCGATCATGGTGTCGAAGTCCAGGCTGACCGGCCCGATGCCGTGGTCGAGGAGGCAGGTGATGACCTCCTTGGTGTCGTGGGCCCATCTGGCGGGCTGAGCCGCCGAGAGCAGAGGGCGGAGCAGGCCCAGGGCCTGCTCCGGGTCCAGTCCCCGCGACCACATGGACGGTCCACGGCGCAACGGCACGTAGCAAGTCCTGCCTTGGGGAACCCAGAGCGCCAGGCCGATGAGCTCCGTCTGACCGCGGCCCGCGCGCTGGACCACGGGATGGATGACCAAGGCGGTGCTGCCGGCCAGGGCCTCGACCACCTGATGAAGATCGGGGGCCGCTTCCACAAGCTGATACTCCGGGCCGCCCTGGGGAGGGTCAGGCGCGGCGGCGGGTTGCCCGTTCCCCAGCTCAGGCAGGCGGTCCAGCACCCGGAAGAACTCCAGCTCCCGAAGGAGCTGCAGCAACCGGGGGCGGTCGTAGCCGCCCACCGTGCAGCGGGCGGGGTCGAAGTCCACCGGCACGTCGGTGATGATGGTGGCCAGCCGTTTGCCCTGTCTGGCCTGGGTTTCGCCGGCCCGGAGGGTCTCGCGGAGCTTGGGCGGGGCGACATCATCGAGGCGCTGGTAGACCGCTTCAACGGTGCCGAACTCCTGGATCAGCCGGGCGGCGGTCTTGTCGCCCACACCGGGGACCCCGGGGATGTTGTCCGAGGGATCGCCCTTGAGTCCCTTCAAATCGGCCACCTGCCCCGGGGAAACGCCGTACTTGGCGTTGACCGCGGCAACATCGTAGAGGCTGGACTCGGCGAAGCCCCTCTGGGGGAGGAGGACCTTCACCCTGGGTGAAACGAGCTGCAGCTCATCGTTGTCACCGGTGACGATGATGGTGTCCATGTCCTGAGCCGAGGCTCGACGGGCGATGGTGCCCAGGACGTCATCAGCCTCATAGCCATCCACCTCGAAGGCCGGCATCTTGAAGGCGTCGACCACCTCCCGGACCCGGCCAAACTGCCGGACGAGCTCGTCAGGGGCCTTGGGCCGCTGGGCCTTGTATTCATCGAACTCCAGGTGGCGGAAGGTGGGGGTGGGCCGGTCAAAGGCGATGGCCCAGTGGGTGGGCTTGAGGTCGTGAATGACCTTGAGCAGCATGAGGACGAAGCCGTACACCGCTCCGGTCGGCTCACCCGTCTTGCTCACCGAAAGGGGGGGCAGGGCATGGAAGGCGCGGTGGACCAGGGCATGACCATCGAAGAGAACAAGAAGAGGCCTGTCCACATTGCGCTCCCAGGGTGACGCCGTATTCTACACCATCGGTGCGGCGGCCCACAACGTGCGGGCGGGCATCCCACGCGTTCGGCCATTTGACCGCCAATAGCCCTTTCGGTAAACTCTATGGCCAGTGTCTCAGGCCAGTTGTCGATCTCGCCCCGGGGGACCGCTGCAGACGGCCCCCTTAGTTTGTGGCCGGATCAAGGAGGGTTGCTGATGGATTACATGTTCATCGCCCCGATCGCCGGGGCGCTGGGACTGGGCTTCGCCCTGTTCTCAGTATTCTACGTGCTCAAGCAGAGTGAGGGCACGGACAGGATGAAGGAGATCTCGGCGGCCATCAAGGAGGGCGCCCAGGCCTTCCTGCGACGGGAATACCAGATCCTGGCGGTATTCGTAGTGGCACTGACCATCATCCTGTCGGTCATCCCCGCCCTGGGATGGGAGGTAGGCCTTTCCTTCGCCTTCGGCGCCGTCTGCTCCATGGGAGCGGGGTACGCCGGGATGAGCATGGCGGTAAGGTCGAACGCCCGTACGGCCGCCGCGGCTCAAACGAGCCTCAACCAGGGCCTGAGGGTGTCCTTCAGGGCTGGCGCAGTGATGGGCATGACCGTGGTGGGCGTTGGGATCATCGGCCTGGCCATCCTGTACTTCGCCTTCCACAGCAATGCAGACTTCCTGGAGATCATCCCTGCCTACGGGTTCGGTGCCTCCGGCGTGGCCCTGTTCAGCAGGGTGGGCGGCGGCATCTACACCAAGGCGGCGGACACCGGGGCTGACCTGGTGGGCAAAGTGGAAAAGGGCATCCCCGAAGACGACCCCCGCAACGCGGCGGTGATCGCCGACTTCGTGGGTGACAACGTTGGAGACGTGGCCGGCATGGGGGCCGACCTCTTTGAGTCATACGTGGAGTCGATCATCGCCGTCATGGCCCTGTCCATGGTGGCCGTTCCGGTTCTGGCCGCAGACAAGGAGACGGCCTGGCTGCTGCCCATGATGGTGGCAGCGGGCGGCCTGGTGGCCTCGATTATCGGCGCCTTCATGGTCAGGGTGGGCGAGACCCCGAAGATGGAGGCATTGCTGGGGGCGCTGAGGCGGGGAGTCTTCGGTGCCTCGATCCTGACAGCCATCTTCGCTTTCCTAGTCATCTGGTTCCTGGGCGAGGAGATCGACCTCTACTGGGCGGTGCTGGCCGGTCTGGTGGCCGGAGTGCTCATCGGCGAAAGCACCAACTACTTCACCTCGTTCGCCTACAAGCCCACCAAGGCCCTGTCCAAGTCATCCACATCGGGGGCAGGGGCGAACATAGTCAACGGCTTCGCCCATGGACTGCTGAGCATCACCCCTCCCTTCATCTTCGTGGTGGTGGCCCTGGTGGTCGCGGACCACTTCGCCGGATTCTACGGCGTGGCGCTGTCGGGCATCGGCATGCTGTCCACGCTGGGCATCACCCTGGCCACCGACGCCTACGGCCCGGTGGCCGATAACTCCGGGGGCATCGTAGAGATGTCCCACCTGCCCAAGGAGATCAGGGAGAGGACCGATGCTCTGGACTCCCTGGGGAACACTACCGCAGCCACGGGCAAGGGCTTCGCCATCGGATCGGCGGCCCTGACCGCCCTGGCCTTGCTGCTCTCATACGCCGTGGCAACCGACATAGTCCAGGTAAGCGAGTTCACCAGTGGAGTCACTTTCGACCCCGAGTTCATCGAGGAACTGAGCCTCCTCAGCGCTCCCATGATAGCCGGGCTCTTCCTGGGCATCATGCTGCCGGGCATCTTCTGCGCCCTGGCCCTGACGGCGGTGGGCAAGACCACGGGGCTGATCGTGGATGAGGTGAGGCGGCAGTTCCGGGAGATCAAGGGGATCATGGACGGCACGGGCAAGCCGGAATACGGGAAGTGCGTGGACATCTGCACCAGGGCAGCGCTGCGCCAGATGATCCTGCCGGCCATGCTGGCTGTGGCAGCACCTCTGCTTGTGGGGCTAGTCCTGGGCAAGTTCGCCCTGCTGGGCTTCCTGATGGGTGCCACCGCCAGCGGCTTCCTGCTGGCCGTGGCCATGGCCAACGCCGGCGGCGCCTGGGACAACGCCAAGAAGTACATCGAGTCGGGAGAGCATGGCGGCAAGGGCTCCGACGCTCACAAGGCGGCGGTGGTGGGCGACACGGTGGGCGACCCGATGAAGGACACGGCCGGGCCATCACTGAACATCATGATCAAGCTGATGGCGGTGATCTCGCTGGTCTTCGCGCCGGTGATCATCAACTGGGAGGGGTACTTCTAGATCAAGGCTGCGGATACCGATCAAGTCAGTAAGCGCGGGGCATGCCCCGCGCTACTCTTTTTGAGGACTTGCGGACAGCAGAGGGAAACGGCCTGACTAGTAGAGGCCGAGCACGAAGGGGTTGTGCTTGCGCTCGAAGCCAATGGTGGTCTCCGACATATGGCCGCAGAGCACCCTGGTCTCATCGGGGAGGGTCATCAGCTTCTTGTGGATGTTGCCCATCAGTTGGTCATAGTCGCCGCCGGGGAAGTCCGTCCGGCCGATGCTCAGGTTGAACAGGGTATCCCCGCAGAACAGAAGGCCGTGGCCATAGAGGCACATCCCTTCGGGGCTGTGGCCGGGGGTGTGGATCACCCCGAAGCGCAGCTCGCCGACCTCGACGGTGTCCCCTTCACGCAGCAGCCTGTCAGGCTGAGGCGGAGCGCGGAAGGAGCCGCCCATCATGGAGGCAACCATCCGGTTGACGGCCTGGCCACCCTTCTTGGAGCCTGCCGATTCGTGGGCCGCGAACTGGGCCCCAGTGGCCTCCTTGACCTTGGCCACGGCACCGATGTGGTCCAAGTGCAGATGGGTGGCCACAATGATCCTGGCAGTCAGGCCGAGGTCCTGAACAGTCTCCAGAATCCGTCCCGCCTCACCACCGGGGTCAATAATCATCCCGTCGAGGGTCTTCTCCGAGCCCACGATGTAGCAGTTGGACATATACATGCCAACTTCCAGTCCCCTGAGAATCATGGCCATAATTCTTCCGCATCGCCGCACCCAGTGTCAAGCTTTGACACTGCAGCACAAAGCTGATACCTTAACTGCAACGAATTGAAGGGAGACGCGCAGGGAGTGAAGCAGGGAAACGGCGTTGACATGGAGACCATCGTCTCGCTGTGCAAGAGGCGGGGTTTCATCTTTCAGTCCAGCGAGATCTACGGCGGACTGGGCAGCTGCTGGGACTACGGGCCACTGGGCGTGGAGCTCAAGCGCAACGTCAAGGAGGCCTGGTGGAAGGCCATGGTCCACGAGAGAGACGACGTGGTGGGCCTCGATTCCGCCATCCTGATGCACCCCCAGGTGTGGGTGGCCAGCGGACACGTCCAGCAGTTCGCCGACCCGCTGGTGGAATGCAAGTCCTGCAACTCCCGCTTCCGGGCCGATCAGGTGCCTGGCAACAAGTGCCCCCAGTGCGGGGGCGTCCTCGGCGAGCCCCGGATGTTCAACCTGATGTTCAAGACCTTCATGGGCCCGGTGGAGGATCAGGCGGCAGTGGTCTACCTCCGCCCGGAGACGGCCCAGGGGATCTTCGTCAACTTCCAGAATGCCCTGGGTTCGTCACGGAAGAAGCTCCCCTTCGGCATCGCCCAGATAGGCAAGTCCTTCCGCAACGAGATCACCACGGGGAACTTCATCTTCAGAAGCCGCGAGTTCGAGCAGATGGAGATGGAGTACTTCGTCAAGCCCGGCACCGACGGCAAGTGGTTCGAGTACTGGCTGGAACAGCGGTTCAACTGGTACACCAGGCTGGGCATCAAGAAGGAGCACCTCCACCTGCGCCAGCACGGGAAGGAGGAACTGGCCCACTACGCCATCGGCTGCTACGACGTGGAGTATCTCTTCCCCATGGGCTGGTCGGAGCTGGAGGGCATCGCCAACCGGGGCAGCTTCGACCTGGAGCAGCACGCCAAGCACAGCGGCAAGGATTTGAGCTACTTCGACGACGAGAGCGGGCAGCGCTTCCTGCCCTACATCATCGAGCCCTCTGCCGGAGTGGACCGCTCGGTGCTGGCCTTCCTCCTCGACGCCTACGCCGAGGAAACGGTGGAGAAGGAGAAGCGGGTGGTGCTGAGGCTGCACCCCGACCTGGCGCCGATCAAGGCTGCCGTGCTGCCCCTGAGCCGCAACGAGAAGTTGGTGCCCATGGCCACGGAGGTCAACGCCCGCCTGCGGCGGTGCATGATCACCCAGTACGATGACTCGCAGAGCATCGGCAGGCGCTACCGCCGCCAGGATGAGATCGGCACTCCTTACTGCGTGACCATCGACTTCCAGTCGCTGGAAGACCACCAGGTGACGATCAGGGACAGGGACTCCCTGAAGCAGATCCGGGTGCCGGCGGAATCAGTGGCGACAACCCTGAGCGCCAAGCTGGCCGGCGAGCCGTTCGAGGTGCTGCCGCCCGGCGGCACGCCCTGGCTGGGGCCCAGCGGCGGCTAGGCTTCCTCAACCTCAGACGATGTCCATGGAGGGGTAGCCGCCATGCGCCTTCGCCCGCTGATAGACCATCCAGGCCGTGGCCACATCCTCGATGGCCAGTCCGGTGGAATCGAAGATGGTGATCTCCCGGTCATCACTGCGGCCGGGCTTGGCCCCGGCGATGATCTCGCCCAGGGTAGCCCAGACCTGCTCCTTGCTGAAGAGACCGCGACACAGGGGAACATTGATCTCACCGGCATGGCAGGCCTGAGTGAGATCGTCGACCACCACCCGCGCTGAGAGCAACAGCGATGGCTCCAACTCCTGCTTGCCGGGCGCATCGGCGCCAACGGCGTTGATGTGGGTCCCCGGCCTGATCCAGGCCGCCTTCACCACGGGCACGGTGGACGGGGTCAGCGTGCAGACGATGTCCGAAGCAGCCGCCTGCTCAGCGGAGCAGGCCTCGGCACAGAGCTGGGGGAAGGACCTGACCAGGGATTCGGCAGCCTGGAGGTGAACGTCGTGGATCCTGACCCTCTCCAAGGCGAAGACTAGGGCATGGGACTGGAGGTGCATCCTGGCCTGGCGTCCCGCGCCGATCAACCCCAGAGTACGCGACTCCGGGCGGGCCAGGTGCCGGGAGGCGTTGGCAGAGGTGGCCGCCGTGCGGTAAGCGGTGATTTCCGTGGCATCCATGATGGCCAGGGGATAGGCGGTGTCCGGATCGCTGAGGATGAGGACGCCCATGATGCTGGGCAGTCCCCGCTCATGGTTGGAGAGATGGACGTTGACCCATTTCACGCCCGCGGCATGGGGCACGGCGGCGGGCATGGCCCGGAAGTCGCCCCTGGGGACGCGGAGGTAGACCTTGGCCGGCATCTGGGCACACCCGGCAGCGTAGTCGCGAAAGGCCTGCTCCACCACCCGCATGACCTCCCCCATGTCCAGCAGTCCCGCGACTTCCTTCCGGCCGAGTAGGAGAGTGCTCATTGCCAACGGGTCCAATGTTCGAGTGTACGCCCGGGGCCGCCGCGTGGCAAGTACGACGGGGTGGGTTTGCATCACCCGTCTTGGTCCCCGCACCACCCCTGGATCCCGCATCAAGTGCGGGATGACACGCTTGAGCGGAGTGGATGCTGGATCAAGTGAGGGATGATCCTTCCGCGGAAGGACCTGATGGCGCCACGGCCCCCGGAGTCGCATATGGGGGCCGTTTGACTAGGTGCGAAACGCTATGCTACCTTGCAGAATAGTGCGCATACGGCAGGTGTCGAGGAAGGGCAGGCCGTGCCAGCAGGGGTTCCCGGGCCGGTTGCACAACGGAGGTCCTCTTGAGAGAACCTGAGACAGGGCATACCTCCTCCAGATCCACCAGACCGACTAGGGCAGCCGGAAGGCCCAGCGCGGCGTCGCGGTCGACCCGGGGCAAGTCCGGGAACATTGCCGGTGCAAGAGGAGCCGCAGACCCCCAGGCGGAGATGTACCGTCTGCTGGTGGAGACGGCCAGCCGCGCCGGGGAAGGCGTGGCTCTCCTTCAGGACGTCGACGACAGAGTGGGAGTGATTGTCGCGGCCAGCAAGGAGATTGAGCGCATCCTGGGATGCAGGAAGGGCGAGTTGGTGGGCACAACCTTCGCCAGTTTCGTCCATTCCAGCGACTTGCCTGCCATGGTGAATAGATATCGCCAAAGGCAGAAGGGGAGGAGTGTCGCCGCTCGCCAGGAGATCCAACTCCTCAGGTGTGACGGCTGCGAGGTGCACGTGGAGATCCGCTCGACCATGACGGAATACAACGGCAAACCGGCCACGCTGGTCTTCGCCAGAGACATCTCACACCACAAGGAGATCGAGAGGAGAGTCCTGGAATCGGAGGACAAGTACCGCCACCTGGTGGAGAATATCGATGCGGTGGTCTACTCCGTCGACGCTGCCGGCGTGACCACCTACATCAGCCCCACCTTTGAGTCGATCTTCCGGCACAGCGAATCAGAACTGGTGGGCAAGCCCTTCGCAGACTTCATACACCCTGAAGATCTGCCCGGCTCGATGGAGAAGTTCGGCAAAGCCATGTCGGGCCGGCTCGACGAGCCATGGGAATGCCGCATGGTCATGCCCGGCTCCGGCGAGGCGTTCTGGGTACAGGGGTTCAACAGGCCCGTCTACGTCGGCAACGCCATAGTGGGGATGCAGGGGGTACTGGTGGACATCACGAACCGCAAGAAGGCCGACGAGGAGACGAGAAGGGCGGAGGAAAGGTACCGCACCCTGGTGGAGTCCTCCCCCGACGGGATCCTGACGGTCGCTTCCACCGGGCACATCATCGACTGCAACAACGGAGCCTGCAGCCTGCTGGGCTATCCCGTCGAACGCCTCCGCGGCGCCGACATGCGGGACATGGTCACCGGCAAGACCATGGAAATACAGTCGTCGGTCAGAGCCGACCTTGATGCGACCGGGGTTGCCGAGGCGGAGGTGGAGTTGGTCAGGTTCGACGGCCGGAAGATCCCCGTCTGGGCCAAGATCGTGGAACTCAAGGACAGCGGCCAGGGCAGCTTCCAGCTTATGGTCTACCTACGCGACATCGAGCGACGAAAGAAGATGGATGAACTGAAGGATGAGTTCATCGGCCTGGTCTCCCACGAGCTGCGCAGTCCCCTGACTGTGATCATGGGGGCCCTGAAGACGGCCCTGGCCGACGGAGCACATCTCTCGAAGGAGGAGATGCGGCAACTCCTGGAGGACGCCTCTTTCGAGACCGATTCCCTGTCTCATCTGCTGGAGAACCTGCTGGAGCTGTCCAGGGTCCGGGCCGACCGCTTGTCGCTCTACGTCACACCGGTGAACCTCCAGGCGGTTGTTCAGAAAGCGGTGGACCAGGTGAGGCGCCAGTCCTCGCGGCACCGGTTCGTGGTGGACCTGCCCGGGGAGTTGCCACCGATCCACGCCGATGAACTGAGATTGGGGCGCATTCTGTACAACCTCCTGGAGAACGGGGTGAACTACTCGCCTGACGGCGGCGACATACGGGTCTTCGCTGAAGGAGACGGGCAGATGCTGACCATCAGCGTGAGTGATCAGGGAATGGGCATTTCCCCCGAGGATCAGACCCGCCTGTTTCAGCCCTTCGAGAGAGCGGAGGTGACCAAGATCGGCGGCATCGGAGGAGCCGGACTGGGGCTCCTGGTATGCCGGAGGCTGGTGGAGGCCCACGGAGGCAAGATAGGGGTGAAGTCAGAACTGGGCAAGGGGGCCACCTTCTTCTTCACCCTCCCCTTCGACAGCAGGAAGCCGGCAAGGGCACGGCCACGACGCAGAGTGGGCCCCTCCTGACAAGACCATCGCGCCGCGTTCGAGTGTCTGCACCCGGATCGCATAAGGGAAAGCCCCGGGGCAGGTCACAGGAGGTGAACGATGTCTCCAATAGATGAATTGGCATTCACGGACGCCACCGCCCAAGCGGAGCTGGTGCGGCGCCGGGAAGTGAACCCCCGGGAACTGGTGGACGCAGCCATTGAGCGCATCCAGAGGCTGAACCCGGTGCTCAATGCAGTGGTCACGCCGATGTATGAACAGGCACGCGAAACAGCTTCAAGACAGCTGCCCCGGGGACCCTTCACCGGCGTGCCCTTCCTGCTCAAGGACCTCCTCTCGTCCTACGCCGGAGTGCGAACCACGGCGGGCTCGGCCTTCCTGCGGGACTACGTGCCCGACCACGACAGCGAGCTGGTCCACCGTCAGAAGCTGGCAGGGCTGGTCACCCTGGGCCGGACCAGCACGTCGGAGTTCGGCATCATCACCAGCGCCGAGCCTCGCCTCTTCGGCCCCTGCCGCAATCCATGGGATACCACGAGATCGAGCGGCGGCTCCAGCGGGGGCTCCGCGGCCGCCGTGGCCTCCGGCATGGTGCCCATGGCTCACGGAGGGGACGGCGGCGGGTCTCTGCGCATCCCCGCCTCCTGCTGCGGGGTGTTCGCCATGAAGCCCACCCGGGCCCGCAATCCCATGGGACCCGACTACGGCGACATATATGGAGGCCTGGTGGTGGAGCACGCCATCACCCGCTCGGTACGGGACAGCGCGGCGCTCCTGGACGCCACCGCCGGCCCCGACGCCGGCGACCCATACTGTGCACCGCCGCCTGTCCGCTCTTTCGCCAAAGAGCTGGGCGCCGATCCCGGACGGCTGCGCATCGCCTTCACCAGCGCCGCTCCCACCGGAGTGCCGGTCCACGCCGACTGCGTGTCTGCCGTCCGCGATGCGGCCCGGCTGTGCGCCGATCTGGGGCACGACGTGGAGGAAGCTACCATATCAGTCGAGGCCCAAGGGACAGCTGATTCCTTCGTCACCGCGTTCTCGGCGGGGCTGGCCTGGAACATCGACCACATGGCCAGGGAGACCGGGCGCAGGCCGACGCCGGACCAGTTCGAGCCGCTGACCTGGGCTTTCTACCAGATGGGATGCCTGCACAGCGCATCATCGTACCTCGCGGCAGTGGCCGACCTGCAGAGAATTGCACGGGTTATCGGGCGCTTCATGGAGCGGTACGACGTCTGGCTGACGCCCACCATCGCCGAGCCCCCGGTGCCGTTGGGCACCTTCGACTCCCCTGCGGAGAATCCCCTTCAGGGGGTGCTGCGCATGGCGGAGTACATTCCCTTCACTCCGATCTGCAACTTCACCGGACAGCCGGCCATGTCCGTGCCCCTGTTCTGGAACAACGATGGCCTGCCGGTGGGAACGCATTTCGCGGGGCGCTTCGGGGACGAGGCAACCCTGTTCCGCCTGGCGGCGCAACTGGAGCAGGCGCGGCCCTGGGCGGACAGGCGTCCGCCGGTCAGGGCCTGAGCGGCGTGACGAAGGCTCAGTCGCGGGGAGCCAGGTTCAGAAGCTGAAGAAGCCTCAGGTTGTTCCTGGCAATCATGGTCGTGGTGGCCCGCAGGATGGACTCCATGACCAGAGGCAGAGCCACCACCACCTGGTCAGGGGCCTCAAGGGCGAACTGGGTCCACTCGGCGGATACCTTCCCCTCCACCTCGGTCTCACCATGCAGGTAGGCCTGCGCCTGGGATACTATGAGGCTGCTCGATTCCTCCACAAGCCTGCGCATCTCCGCGGCCAGGGTCTCGGCATCCACCAGGGGTCGTATTCTGGCATCCATAGGCGGTCTCCTTTCTGGACGAAAGGTACTCGGACAGGCGATTCCTGTCAACAGGGCCGGCGGCACGAGAGGCAGCCGGTCCTGTGAGACAGCCGAAGGTACGCTTTGACCTGCTATTATCCATGTGATAGGCTGTCCCCGGAGCGGGACTGAGCAAGGCGGACACGCCCCTCAAGCGGCTGGACACTTCCGTCAGGGAATCCGAGGAGGAGAGAATGCACCACGAACTGGCCAAGGGACTCTACGACATCTATCCGCTGGAGCACAAGAACGACTTCTTCCCGGCGTTCCTCTACATGAAGTACATCGAGAACTTCATCTGGCACGCCTTCCAAGCATCGGGCCTGCCGGTCAAGGAGCCGCGCCAGAAGGTGTCCGAGGAAACGGATGCCATGCTGAAGTTCTACGTGCAGCAGATAGCGGATTCCTCGGCCACCACCGAGACGAACATCTACCACGGCAAGGTGGTCAAGCTGCAGGATGCCATCAAGCTGGTGACCCAAAAGAAGGACCTGCACCTGGTCCCTTCGGAGAAGGTCATGCCCTACAAGCTGGCCAGGGAGGTGATCCTGAAGGCCAACAGCCCGGTGGCGGTGGGCACCTGTGTGTGCCGCTCCCTCTCTGAGACCCCGTGTATGCCACCGCCGTATGAGGCGTGCATGTTTGTGGGTGATCCGTTTGCGTCGTTCATCGCGGAGGAGAGCAAGATGTTCCGCAAGGTGTCCCAGGACGAGGCGGTGAAGATCCTGGAGGATGTCCACAAGAAGGGCTTCGTTCACACCGCCTACTTCAAGAAGGAGATGGGCAACAGATTCATGGCCATCTGCAACTGCTGCTCCTGCTGCTGCGTGGGAATCAGGATGTGGAACATGCTGGAAGGGATGGTCCCCATCATGGCTTCCTCGGGGTACGTGGCAGAGGTCAGCGACGACTGCAATGGTTGTGCGAGTTGCACCGATGGCACCTGCAAGTTCAATGCCATCAGCATGAGCAAGGACGGCCAGAAGGCCGTGATCAACGAGGCCAAGTGCATGGGCTGCGGCGTCTGCGTGGATGTGTGCCCCATCGAGGCAATCAAGCTGCGGAGGGACCCGTCGAGGGGCGAACCGCTGGATATCGAGGAGCTGCAGAGGCAGCCCCAGGCGGCCTAGAGAAGGCGGCAGGTCAGGACTGCCTCCCCAGTCTCCAGGCCATGGAACAGCAGCCATAGTGACGAGCAGATTCGAGGATCTGGAACGGGCTTTCCACCCCAGGTCCGTGGCCATAGTCGGCGTCCCCCGCAGCGAGGCCAACCATCCTCCGGGCTACACGGGGTTCACCTTCCTCCGCCTGTTGCAGCAGGCCGGCTTCGAGGGACGGATCTACCCGGTGAATCCCAAGGCCGAGGTCATCCAGGGACTGAAGGCCTACCCCGCCGTGAGCGCCATCCCTGAGACCGTGGACCTGGTGATTGTGGCCGTGCCGGTGGCGGCGGTGGCCTCCGTGCTGCGGGACTGCGTCCAGGCGGGCGCGGTGAACATACAGATCGCCACCGCCGGCTTCTCCGAGACGGGTGAGGCACGGGGGGCGGAGGCAGAACGGGAGATACGGGATATCGCCATCCGCGGGGGGCTGCTGGTGGTGGGACCGAACTGCCTGGGCTACCACGTGCCGGCGGCACGTATGCAGATGTATGACAAGATCACCCTGCTTCCAGGGCCGGTGGCCTTCCTTTCCCAGAGCGGCGGCCATGGACAGGGATTCGCTAGGCTGGGCCCGACCATGGGGATCGGCTTCTCCAAGCTGGTCAGCTACGGCAATGCCCTGATGATGGACTGCACGGACTTCCTTGAGTACCTCGCTCAGGATACTGAGACGGACATCATCTGCATGTACCTGGAAGGTGTGAAGGACGGCAGGAAGCTCACCCGCATCGTTGGGGACCTGACACCCAGAAAGCCGGTGATCGTCTGGAAGGGCGGGTTGACTTCCTCCGGAGCCAGGGCAACGGCCACGCACACCAGCTCCATGGCCGGAAACAGGCGGATGTGGGAGACCTTCTTCAAGCAGACAGGGGCCCTGTCCGTCGGTTCGATCGATGAGATGGGCGATCTGTGCATGACCTTCCTCAGGGTGAAGCCATTCGCCGGCACGGGGGTGGCCGTGTTCGGCGGTGGCGGAGGCAACAATGTGGCCACGGCTGACACCTGCGCTGAAGAGGGACTCGATCTGCCCTCTCCCTCGCCCCAGACCACGGCTAGACTGCTGGAGTTCACCACCCTGGTGAACCAGAGCATAGTCAATCCCATGGATGCCGGCAGCCTCTTCGCCAGCACCGCGCTGTTGCGGAAGGCCCTGGATGCCGTATCTGCTGAGCAGCAGGTGGAGTTGATCATCCTCCACATGGGGGCCGACTACGCCAAGTGGCTGTCGGAGCAGGCTCTGGCCGAGTTCAAGGCCTTCATCGTGGACTACAACCGGAGCAGCCCGGCGGGGAAGCCCGTTCTTGTGGCCGTCCAAGAGCAGGAGAGGCCGGCAGAGTCGGCGGAGTTCGTCCAGGACCTGCGCCGGTCCGGCATCGTGACGTACAGCTCGCTGCGCCGCGCCGCCAGGGCGCTGCGCCGGTTCAGCAGCTACCACCGATCCCTGAACCCGCGACCATGATAGAATGTTGACCGGGGACAGAACAACGTGAGAAGGCACCTCTTCTTCGCCATCGTCGCCGCGGTGTTCCTGATCAGCTCCGGCCTGCTGTACCTGGCGCACTATGCCATCTTCCGCGACACGCACCACATCTACATCTACCTCGTCGGCGATCTGGCCTTCCTCCCCCTGGAGGTGTTCCTGGTGGGCCTGGTCATCGACAGGCTCCTGCACCAGCGGGAGAAACAGGCGCTGCTCCGCAAGCTGAACATCGTGGTGGGGGCCTTCTTCAGCGAGGTGGGAAACCACCTGCTGGCCGAACTGGTGAGCTACTCGGAGCGGAGCGCCGAGATCAAGGAGCGCTTCCGGGTGACCACCCGGTGGGGTCCGGGGGAGTTCAAGAGAGCCAGGGTCCTGGCGCATGCCGCCGGGCTGCAATCCAGAGTCGATGCTGCCAGCCTCGATCCGCTGAAGGCCCTCCTGGGAGCCAAGAGGCCTTTCATGCTGGCCCTGATGGAGAATCCCAACTTGCTGGAGCATGAGGGGTTCACCGACATGCTGCTGGCGGTGTTCCACCTCGACGAGGAGCTGGAGGCCCGCCGGTCGCTCGGGGGCCTCCCCGAGAGCGACCTGAAGCACATAGCGGGCGACATCGAACGGGCGTTCAGCCGGCTGATCACCGAGTGGCTGAGCTACGTGGAGCACCTGAAGGCGGAGTACCCCTTCCTGTTCTCACTGGTGGTGAGGACCCATCCCCTGCAGGACCAGCCGGCGGCCGTGGTGGCGTAGGAAGGGGCGGGGCCCGGCCTCAGAGCGAGTAGATCTCTTCGCCGAAGGTGTGGACCCAGTTCTTGCGCAGCACGTTCACCGCCTCTTCGGTCTTGTCCACACCGACGATGACTACGGGCTGGCCGCTCTCGCCCCGGCCGAGGTAGGGATAGAGGTAGTGGACGTTGATCCCGGCAGCCTTGAGCGGCTTGAGTACGGCCTGCAGTCCGCCGGGGTGGTCGGGGACCTCGACGGCGATGACATCGGTGGTCTTCACGGAGTAGCCTTGGCTCCTGAGCACGTTGGTGGTCTTCTCCGGGTCATCGGTGACGAACCGCACCGTGCTGATATCGGCGGTGTCGGCCACCGAGATGGCACGGATGTTGATCCCCTCGATGCCGAGGCGCTCGCTGACGTCCAGTAACTTCCCGGGGACATTGTCCAGGCTGATGGATATCTGCTTCACACACATGATCCGCTCTCCGCTGTCCTTTATGTCAACTTGGCTCCCCTGGCAGCAGACAGCCGCCGGGGCTAGAACAGGTCATAACCCGCCTTCAGGGCCTTCTTGTTGATGGACACCAGCTTGGCCTTGTTCTTCAGGATGGTGCTCAGCACCTCGGCCACAGTGTCCATCGAGACGATATTGGTCTTCCTGGCGAAGGCCCCGAGCATAACCATGTTGGCCGACTTGGGGCTGTCCAGCTTCTCGGCGATCTCCCCCGCCGGAACGCCGACAAGCTCGATGTCGCCCCGGGGGTTCTGGGGATTGACCAGCGAGGCGTTGTAGAAGAGGACGCCTCCCGACTGGACCTGATTCTGGAACCTGACCAGCGAGGGCTGGTTCATGGCCACCACGAACTCCGGCGCCGAGGCCACCGGCGAGGCGATCTCTTCGTCGGACACGGCCACGGTGCAGTTGGCCGTGCCCCCGCGGACCTCGACGCCGTAGGACGGCAGGAAAGTGACGTTCTTGCCTTCCAGCATGGCCGCCTCGGCCAGATTGAGGCCCATGGAGAGGACTCCCTGGCCTCCGAAGCCGGCGAAGATGGTCTTAATCAGCATCTTTGTTCCCGGTGGTGTCCTTGATGATCCCCAGGGGGAACACCCCGGTCATTTCCTTATCGATCCACTGCCAGGATTCGGCCACGCCCATCTTCCAGTTCACGGGGCAGGGCGAAAGTATCTCCACCAGAGAGAAGCCCTTTCCGTCCAGCTGAGTCTGGAACGACTTGCGGATGGCCTTCTTGGTCTTCCTGATGCCGGCCGGGGAGTTGACGGCGGTGCGCTCGATGTAGACCACGCCGTCCAGCAGGGCCAGCATCTCGCTGATCTTGAGGGGATGGCCCTCGAGCATGACGTCCCGTCCGAAGGGGGTGGTAGTAGTCCGCATGGAGACCAGGGTGGTCGGGGCCATCTGTCCGCCGGTCATGCCGTAGATGGCGTTGTTGATGAAAATGGCGGAGATCTTCTCGCCCCGGTTGGCCGCATGTATGGTCTCGGCGGTGCCGATGGCCGCCAGGTCGCCGTCGCCCTGATAGGTGAAGACGACCGCTTCCGGATAGGCCCGCTTCATTCCGGTAGCCACGGCCGCTCCCCGGCCGTGGGCCGCCTCAGCCATGTCCACATCCAGGTAGTTGTAGGCGAAGACCGAGCAGCCGGCGGAGTTGACCCCGACGACCCTCTCGTGAATACCCATCTCCTCGATGACCTCGGCCAGCAGGCGATGGACGATGGAATGGCCGCACCCGGCACAGTAGTGAAAGGAGCGCTTCTTGAGAAACCTAGGGCGGCCGTAGACCTTTCTCATTTGCCCTTCTTCAGCCCCCGCTGGTAATAGTGGCGGGAGATCACCCGGAGCACCTCGCTGGGGGTGGGGATGACGCCGCCCGGCCGGCCGTAGAAGAAGACCTCCCCCTGTCCCTGCAGGGCCAACTGCACGTCCTCGAGCATCTGGCCCATGTTCATCTCGAAGACCAGGAGGCACTTGGCGGTGGCGGCCAGCTCTTTGATGCGCCCCGATGGAAAGGGCCAGAGGGTGATGGGCCGGGCCAGACCCACCTTGAGGCCGTTGGCCCGGGCGCTCTTGATAGCTCCCTTGGCAATCCTGGCGGCGATGCCAAAGGCCACCACGATCAGCTCCGCGTCATCGACCAGGAAGGTCTCGAAGGCGGTCTCCTTCTTCTCGATCAACTGATACCTTCGGTAGAGGCTCCAGTTCAGCTCCTCCATCTCGCTGGTATTGGAGGTGCAGGTCCTGACTATCTTGCTGGGGCGGCCCCTAGCCCCTCTCAGTGCATCGCTCCTCACCGGCAGTTCCGCCGGCGCTTCATGCCTGAAATCCACGGGCTCCTGCATCTGGCCGAGCATGCCATCGCCCAGGATGATCACCGGGATGCGGTATTTGTCAGCCAGGTCAAACGCCCTGTGGGTCAGGTCGGCCAGCTCCTGGACCGACGAGGGTGCCAGGACGATGGTGCGGTAGTCGCCGTGCCCGCCGCCGCGGGTGGACTGGAAGTAGTCGGACTGCGCAGCGGAGATGGTGCCCAGTCCCGGGCCACCCCGGGACATGTTGACGATCACGGCAGGAAGCTCGCAGGAGGCCAGATAGGATATCCCCTCCTGCTTCAGGCTCATCCCGGGGCTGGACGATGAAGTCATTGACCTGGCCCCCACGGCACTGGCCCCGAAGACCATGTTGATGGCCGAGATCTCGCTCTCTGCCTGGATGAAGCTGCAGCCCTTGCGGCGACTGAGGTGGGTGGCCATGTACTCCGTCAGCTCGTTCTGAGGGGTGATGGGGTAGCCGAAGTAGCACTGGCAGCCGGCCCTGATGGCCGCCTCGCCGACGGCGCTGTTGCCATCCATCAGCCTTCTAGTCACGATAGACCTCTATGGCCGCCTCGGGGCAGACCACGGCGCACACGGCGCAGCCGTTGCACTCGCCGCCATCGCTGAAGACCACCGGTATGTAGCCGGCGGCATTCAGGGAGCCGGAGAGGCAGATGGACTTCTTAGTGCAGAAGGTGATGCACATCTCGCACCCTTTGCAGACTTCCTGATCGATCTCTATGCGCCCGGCCAAGGTCTCCTCACCGCCTGACGATTGTTCGCTGGACGATAATCTATGATTCTATTCCCAATCCATCTCAGCTCACAAGTTTTCCCAAAGCGGGGCGCACTTGACCGGTGAGGCGATTTGCGCTAGAATGTTTTGTGAGACTAACAATCGTATGGAAAGAATAGGATCAGAGCAGACATCCAGCATGGAGGACTACCTCGAGGCTGTGGCCATGCTCCGCTCCAGAGGCAAGGCGGTGAGGGTGAAGGAGATCAGCCAGGCGCTGGGGGTGAAGATGCCCAGCGTCACCGCGGCGCTGCGAAAGCTCTCCGAGGAAGGGCTGGTGGAGCACGAGAGGTACGGGCGGGTGAAGCTGACCACGGCCGGCGACAAGACGGCCCGGAATGTGTTCCACCGTCACGAGGTGCTGCGCCGCTTCCTGACCGACGTCCTGGACATCGATCCGGCCACCGCCAGGGAGGATGCCTGCCGCATGGAGCATTCGGTGAGCCCGGCCACCCTGGAGAGGTTCTCCAAGTTCCTGGCCTTCGTGGAGGCCTGCCCCGAGGACATGCCACCATGGCTGGGGAACTACCAGCGCTATGTTCAGTACGGCGAACTGCCGCGGGCCCGTCCCCTGAAGCCGAAGTCCAGGCGGAGGCAACGATGAGTCTCTTTTTTTGCGATGATAAGTTAGCGGGCCCTAACAAATCCGCGACGCCGGCGGAGGAGGCATGACGGAGAAGCCCCGAACCGACGGTGAGAGGCTCACGGCGGCCCGCATGGCCACGGGGCAGAGCGCCACGGTGGTCGAGATCAAAGGCGGACAAGGCCTGGTCAACCGCCTCGACGCCCTGGGCATCAGACCGGGCAAGAGGATCACCAAGGTCAGCGCCGCCTTCATGCACGGTCCGGTGGTAGTCCGCGTGGACCGGGCGGAGGTAGCCATCGGCTTCGGCATGGCCAGGAAGATAGCGGTCCAGCCGGACTAGACTGGCGGCCATGCGAATACTCCTCATGGGCAACCCCAACGTGGGGAAGAGCGTTATCTTCTCCCGCCTCACCGGCGTGCACGTCATCTCCTCCAACTACCCCGGGACCACGGTGGGCTACACCCAGGGGACCATGAAGCTGGGCGAGGGGCAGGCGGAGATCATCGACGTCCCAGGCACCTACACCCTGGAGCCAACCTGCGAGGCGGAAAGGATCGCCCTGGAGATGCTGCCCAGCGGCGACGTGGTGGTCAATGTCGTCGATGCCACCAACCTGGAGAGGAACCTCTATTTGACCCTGCAGTTGCTGGAGAGCAACGTACCGGTGGTGGTGGCCCTGAATCTGTGGGACGACACCAAACACCGGGGCATCGGGATCGACCTGGACAAGCTGAGGGAACTCCTGGGGGTGCCGGTGATACCGACGGTGGCGGTCAGCGGCGAAGGGATCAAGGACCTGGTGTCGATCATTCCCCGGGCCGTTTCCCCGCCACAGAAGGCCCGGACCAGCGAGGAGCGCTGGGCCGCGGTGGGACAGATCGTGGCGCAGGTGCAGCAGATCAGCCACCGCCATCACACCTGGCTGGAGCACATGGCCGACGCCAGCATCAGGCCGCTGACCGGCAGCATCATGGCCCTGGCCATCCTGGCGGGGACCTTCGTGGCAGTGCGTTTCATCAGCGAGAGCCTGATCAGCTACGCCATCGATCCCCTGTTCGAAAGGCTCTGGGCGCCGGTGATACTGCGGCTGAGCGACCTCCTGGGAGGCAGCGGCCTGCTCCACGACCTGCTGATAGGCAATACCACGGGGGGCGAGATCGACTTCCCGGGGGCCCTGGGCCTGCTGACCACGGGGCTCTATGTGGAGTTCGGCATGGTGCTGCCGTACGTGTTCTCCTTCTATCTGGCGCTGGGGCTGCTGGAGGACATCGGCTATCTGCCCAGGCTGGCGGTGCTGGTGGATACCGTGATGCACCGCCTGGGCCTGCACGGCTATGCGGTGATCCCCACCCTGCTGGGCTTCGGCTGCAACGTGCCAGGCATCCTGGCCACCCGGATCCTGGAAAGCAAGCGGGAGCGGTTCATCGCGGCTACCCTGATCTCCATCGCCATTCCCTGCGCCTCCCTCCAGGCCATGATCTTCGGCCTAGTGGGCGACAGAGGGGTGGAGTATGTGCTCATGGTCTATGGCACACTGCTGGCGGTGTGGGTGGTTCTGGGCCTGATACTGCGCTACGGAGTGAAGGGCTTCACCCCGGAACTGCTCATCGAGATACCGCCCTACCGCGTGCCCTCCCGGCAAGCGGTGCTCCAGAAGCTGTGGCGCCGAATCAGAGGTTTCGTGGTGGAGGCCACGCCCATTGTCCTGGGCGGCGTGCTGCTGATCAATCTCTTCTACAGCTTCGGCATCTTCGATGCCATCGCCGACGCCGCTGCCCCGGTGGTGACCACTGTTCTAGGTCTGCCCAAGGAGGCGGTGGTTGCCCTGATCATGGGATTCCTGCGCAAGGATGTGGCCCTGGGGCTGATGGCCCCGCTGGACATGACCGCAGGGCAACTGGTGGTGGGCAGCGTGGTCCTGGCCATGTCCTTCCCCTGCATCGCCACCTTCGTCATCCTGCTGCGGGAGTTCGGGCTGAGGGGGGTACTGAAGGCGACGGCTATCATGGTGGCGGCGTCCCTGATAGCCGGGGGGATACTCAACCTGATACTGAGCTGAAGGCTAGCCGGGCAGCAGCGAGCCGGCGAAGCCCCGCTGTCCCCGGACGAACTCCCCGGCATCCACCACCCGCTTCCCTTCCAGTTGCACCTTGAGCAATCCCAGAAGGCCATCCCCGGTCTGCACGCCGACGGCCACCCCCGGCACGCCCCTGATCTCCGTCACCCTGCCGGCTTCGCCTTCACCCGGCAGTGGCACTGCCTGGACGATCTTGAGCAGTTTGCCCTCCCAGGTGGTGTAGCAGCCGGGCCAAGGCTGGAAGGCCCGGACCCTGCGCCACAGCTCCGGGGCCGGCAGATGCCAGTCCATCCGGCCGTCCTCCTTGGTGATCACCCTGGAGCAGGTGGCCATTCCGTTATCCTGCGCCTGGGGGGCGATGCGTCCAGCCAGCCAGAGCGGCAGAGTCTCCATGAGGAGGTCCGCCCCCACCTCCGCCAGGCTGTCGGTGAGGGTCTCCGTTGTGTCGTCAGCGGACATGGGCTGCTGGCGCTGGGCCAGCACCGGGCCGGTGTCCATGCCTCTGTCCATGAGCATGATGCTCACCCCGGTGACCTCATCGCCGGCCAGGATGGCGCCAGCAACCGGGGAGGGGCCGCGGTGCCGGGGGAGGAGGGAGGGGTGGATGTTGATGCAGCCGAACCGGGGGATGTCCAGGACGCTCTGGGGCAGCAACTGACCGTAGGCGGCGACCACTATGAAGTCAGGCCGCAGTCCGGCCAGCCAGGCCACCTCCCCAGCCTCCTTCAAAGAAGCCGGCTGCCTCACGGTCAGCCCCAGGTCCAGGGCCAGCGACTTGACCGGCGTGGGCACCATGCGGCGTCCCCTCCCCACCGGCTCATCGGGCTGGGTGTAGACGGCGGCCACCTCGAAGTCACTGCCGGCAAGGCGGCGGAGCGCGGGGAGGGCGAAGCCGGGCGTGCCCATGAAGACCACTCTCATGGCAGGCGTATTCTAGCATGGCAGACCGTGCTCAACAATGTCGAGATGACCGGCCCTGCAGCTTGACCGGCCGGGGCCACCGCTGCCAGAATGTGAGATCTCCGAGGCGGCAGAGAGGAGTGCCACATGAAGTGCCGGCTGACCACTTTGAGTGACAACACGGTATCTGGCCGGCCACGGGGACTGCTGGCGGAATGGGGCCTGAGCATCCTGATGGAAACGGAGGGCATCACGGTCCTGCTCGACGCGGGAGCCAGCGTCTCAGCGGTGCACAATGGTGATATCCTCGGCATCGACTGGCCCCGGATCCATGCCATCGTGCTCAGCCACGGCCACTACGACCACACCGGCGGTCTGCGCCAGGTCCTAACCAGGATCAACAGGACGGTGAAGGTGGTGGCCCACCCCGGCATCTTTGAGGCGAAGTACATCCAGGTCTTCAAGGACGAGACACCCGGTGGCATCGGGATGCCACACGACAGGCAAGAGTTGGAGAGGCTGGGCGCCGTGTTCCAGATCACCCGGGAGCCCGTCTGGCTGTCGAAGGACGTGGTCACCAGCGGCGAGATCCCTATGATCACGGATTACGAGGCCATCGACCCGGGGATGTATGTGGAGAAGAACGGAGCGATTCTGCCGGACCCCCTGGCCGACGACCAGGCTCTGTTCATCAAGACGGATGAGGGACTGGTGGTGGTGCTGGGGTGTGCCCACCGCGGCGCCATCAATACCCTGAGACACGCGCAGAAGGTGACCGGCGTTCAACCCATACACACGGTGGTGGGCGGCATGCACCTCATCCGGGCTTCCGAGGTGCAACTGGAGCTTACCATCGCCGAGCTGAAGGGAATGGGGGTCCAGAGGCTGGGCGTCTGCCACTGCACCGGTATGCCGGCATCAGTGCGGCTGGCCCAGGAACTCGGCCAGAGCCTCTTGTTCAACGCCGCCGGCAGCGTGGTGACTTTCTGAAGCACCGCGGCCGGGGGCGGGTCTGCGAGGCGCTTCACGCCGGGCGGGAGGCCCGCAGACAGGGCCCGGCCTGGCACAAACAAGGGAGGCCCTCCCCCAGGAAGCAGCAGACCACCCGGTCAATTGCCTATCTATTGTATAATCTGGGCTGACAACAGGGAGAGACCCAGAGACTGTAGTCGGGGGTAGCGACTGTGGCCAAGAAGAAGATTGTGCTTACCGGTGCCTCGGGCTCCATGGGCGGCGAGGCGTTCCAGGAACTGCTGCGGAGAAGGGACAAGTACGACACAGTTCTCCTCCTCCGGCCATCCAAGGAGAACAAGAAGGCCTTCTCCAAGTACGAGGGGCAGCCGGGGGTGACCATCGCCTGGGGGGACCTGTGCAATCCCGACGACGTGCTGAGGGCCATTGATGGTGCAGACCACGTCCTCCATCCCGCCTCGCTGATCGCCCCAGAGGCCGACGACAAGCCGGCCATGTGCAAGGCCGTCAACCGGGGCGGCACGGCCAACATCATTGCCGCCATCAAGAAGCAGCCCCAGAACGGGGACAACGTCCGCCTCGTCTACGTAGCCTCCGTAGCCCAGTATGGCGACCGCCTGCCGCCGATCCACATGGTCAGGGTGGGCGACCCGATGAAGCCCAGCGTGGGCGACTACTACGCCACGACCAAGATTGCCGCCGAGACGTCGGTCATAGAGTCGGGGCTGAAGTACTGGGCGGTAATGCGGCAGACCTACATCGCCATCCCCAACGCCCTTACTTTGATGGACCCGATCATGTTCCATCAGCCGGTAGACACACACATAGAGCTGATCACGAGCACGGACGCCGGCTACGGCCTGGTCCAGACCATAGAGGCGCCCGATGACTTCTACGGCCGGGTGTACAACATGGGCGGAGGCCCGGCCTGCCGGGTGGTCTTCAAGGACTACCTTGACCGCATGATGAAGCTCTTTGGCATGGGGGACTACCGGAAGATAATGCCATTGAACTGGTTCGCCACCCGGAACTTCCACTGCTGCTGGTACGAGGACAGCTACGTCCTCAACGAATACCTGGGCCACTGGAGGCAGTCGCTCGAGGACCACTACAAGCAGGTGGAGGCCAACATCCCCTGGTATCTGAAATACGGAGCCAGGATCGCGCCACCCCTCGTAGTCAGGGCATTCCTGAAGAGGATGGCAGAGCCACTGCACTGGATCAAGAACAACGATGAGGAGAAGATCAAGGCGTTCTTCGGCAGCCGCGAGGCCTGGGAGAAGATCCCCGACTGGAAGCACTATACGGTTCCCGAGGATGAGCCGGGCGAACCCCAAGCCATCCTCGACCTGAAGAACTTCACCATGGAGGAGATCCAGACCATGGCCAGGATAAGGGGAGGGGAGTGCCTGTCTAGCACATTCACCAATGCCAAGACGAAGCTGAGGTGGCGCTGCGCCTTCGATCATGAATGGGATGCCACTCCGGTCCTCATCCGGGCCGGACACTGGTGTCCGGAGTGCGCCGCTCCACCCTGGGACTACGACACACAGGCCAAGGTGGACCCCCTGCTGGCCAAGTTCTACTACAACAACCACGACATCGGCGAGTACCAGAAGGTGGACTACCTCTACTGCGCCTGCCCCATGGACTAGCCAGCCAGGGCGGCAACAGAGATCAGCCAGCACCTCGTCTCGCGCTCTGGCTCGGGCCTCACCCCTGATTTGTAGCCCCAATTGGGCGATGCTATAATAATCGTTTGGATGAAGGAGACAAGGGCCACTCCCGGTGCCGGACGGGGAGGTGCGCAGCGATTCTTCCCAGCATCAGCCAAGGGGACACACTTCAGCCATCATGGCTGTGGTCAAGTAGCCACCTCTTCCGACATCGTCCTCCTTGATCCAGATTCAACTCCCAGAAGCTCCGTCCATAGGCCCGGTTTCTCCCTCAGGGGGACCCAGGACCAGTCCGACTCCAGTCAGCCCCCAACCACGGACGGCGGTTGGCGTGCCATTCAGAATACGCAAGGAGGTACTCAGTGATCATCATCGGTGAGAATATCCACATCATCTCCAAGGAAGTCTCCACAGCAGTGAAGGAGAGAAACGCCAAGGTAATCCAGGATCTGGCCATAGCTCAGACCAAGGCAGGCGCGGATTACCTGGACCTGAACATAGGTCCAGCGAGGAAGAACCCCGAGGAGACCGTGGAGTGGCTGGTGAACACCGTGCAGGCCGTGTCCGATTTGCCGTTGTCGATAGATACCCTGAATCCCATCGCCATGGAGGCAGGTCTGAAGGCCAGCAAGAAGAGACCACTGCTCAACTCGGCGTCAGGGCGAACCGACAGCAAGGAGAAGACGCTGCCCCTAGCCAAGAAGTACAACACTGCCGTGGTCCTGTCAGTGCTCACAGACAAGGGTTGCCCGCCTGATGTGGAATCGAGGACAGAGAGCATCCTGGACACGGTGGCCTACGCCAACGAACTGGGCATCCCCAACGAGGACATCTGGGTCGATCCGATCGTACTGCCAGTGAGCGCGGACCAGACACAGGTGACCGCGGACCTGGAGTTCATCAAGATACTGCCTGATATCCTGCCTGACATCAAATCCACAGTGGGCCTTTCAAATGTGTCCAATGGAACACCCGAGGAACTCAGAGGGATCATCAACCGCACCTACCTGATGATGCTGAAACGAAACGGACTGTACTCCGCCATCGCCGACCCCCTGGATGCGGAGCTAATGGCTCTAGACCAGGGCAAGATGCCTGACATCATCGAACTCATCCACAAGGCAATGGACGAGGAACATATCGTACTCTCGAGCCTCTCCAAGAAGCAGCGTGACTATGTGAAGACAGCCCAGATCCTCCTGGGGCAGACGCTATATTCCCATTCCTGGTTGGAGGACTAGAGACAGGAAAGGAGAAGGGACAGACTATGGAGTACAAAGCAGCAGTCGAGTCATACACCGGGAAGGTCAGAGAGGTTGCCATCGGCAAAGGCCCCAAGGCTTTGAAGATAGGCGGGGAGAATGCCCTCCCCTTCCATTTCTTCGACGAGGGCTCCATACCCAACCCGCCCAAGTTCGCCCTCCAAGTCTTCGATTCACCGCCAGAGGGATGGGCCAAGTGGGTCCTGGAACCGTTCCAAGACGTGATATCCGATCCCGTCAAGTGGGCCAAGAAGTGCCTGGACTATGGAGCGGACGCCATCTGTCTGGTACTGGAGAGCACCGACCCGGCGGGCAAGAATGCCCCAGCAGAGGGAGCAGCACAGCTGGTCAAGAAGGTGGCTGATGCAGTGGGAGCACCGCTGATCGTCTGCGGGTCAAAGGACGACAAGAAGGACGCCCAGGTGCTGTCCAAGGTGGCTGAAGTGTGCAAGGGCGAAAACCTGCTCCTCGGCCCGGTGGTGAAGGAGAACTACGAGGTGATCGCCAAGGCTGCGGCAGAGAATGGCCATGCCATAATCGCTCAGAGCCCGCTGGACATCAACCTGATGAAAGAGCTGAACATCAAACTGTCCAAGGTCTTCCCCGCTGACAGGGTCGTCATTGACCCCCTGAGTTCAGCCCTGGGGTATGGCATGGAATACACCTTCACCATCATGGAGAGAACGAAGCAGACCGGGGTCATCTTCAAGGACGCCCAGACACAGATGCCGATCATCGCCGACGTGGCAGGCGAGTGCTGGAAGACCAAGGAGGCCAAGGAGAACAAGGAGCAGGGCATACTCTGGGAAGGAATGACCGCCATCTCCCTCCTCCTAGCCGGGGCAAACCTGGTGGTGTTGAGACATCCCGAGACACTCAAGCTGGTAAGAGAAACCATCAAACAGGGGTAGGACATGACGCAAACAGCGGAACACAAGAAGACCAAGAAACGCAAGGAAATCGAGAAGATCATCAGGGCGGAAGACAACTGGGAGCCGATCGGCGCCACGCCGATGCCAGACGTGGCCGACCTGCGAAACTGGGATATGAGGCTCCTGAAGACCTACGCTCCGTGGTACGCACCATTCTGCGACCTGTGCTGTTTCTGCACCTACGGCAAGTGCGACCTCACCGCGGGCAAGAGAGGAGCCTGCGGCATCGATATCGCCGGTCAACAGGGAAGGATCGTGCTCCTGGCCTGCTGTATGGGACTGGCCGCCCACGGTGGCCATGCCCGGCATATCATCGACTACCTCATCGAGAAGCATGGCGAGGACTGCAAGATCAACCTGGGAGACAACGTCGCCGTTGAGGCCCCCAACATCAGGACAGTGCTGGGCCTGAAGCCGGAGACACTGGCAGATCTGAGAACGGCCGTAGAATACGCGGAACGTGAGCTGATCCACCTGGTTTCCGCCCTCAATACGGGGCAGGAGGGCAGCAATCTGGACTACGAGTCAAAGGCGCTTCATGCCGGCATGCTGGACCATGTGGTCATGGAAGCCGCCGACATAGCCCAGATCACCGGCTTCAAGTACCCAACTTCGGTTGCCGATACGCCTTTGATCGACGCTGGGGTCTCGTGTGTGGACATCGCCAAGCCGACGATACTGGTCATCGGCCACAACCCCGCCACCTCGACGAACATCATCGACCATCTCCGCAAGAACGACCTGTACGACAAGGTGGAGGTTGGCGGGATCTGCTGCACCGCTCTGGAGACCACGAGATATGCCGACAAGGCGAAGGTGATCGGGCCGCTCTCCAGACAGCTCTACTACGTCAGGACCGGGATAGCTGATGTCATCGTCACGGATGAACAGTGCATCAGGACTGACGTAGGCATAGAGGCCAAGAAGGTGGGCACCGCTATGATTGCCACCTCGGACAAGGCCTGCTACGGTTTCGAGGACGCCACCGAAATGGATGCCGACGAGATCGTGAAGAAGGTGGTCGAGGAAGGAAAGCAGTACCTCATCCTGGACCACGAGAAGGCCGGGGAGGTGGCGGTGAAGGTGGCCCTGAAGCTGGCTCCACAGAGACGGAAGCACCTCCTCGACGAGAAGGAAGCCCAGGAGCTGGCCAAGTCATGTCGGGAATGCGAGATATGCGAGAGGGCCTGTCCCAACCTGATGTCTATCGGGACTGGGATAAGGCAGGCCGGGCAAGGCAATTTCGAGCCCCTGCGGCAGATGGTTGACGAGTGTATTGGCTGTGGGAAGTGCGATCAGGATTGCCCGCGCAAGATCCCCATAATGAGAATAATGCAGGCAGTCGCCGGCACCGATACTTTCAAGGTCAGGGCGGGACGCGGCCCGATCATGGACACGGAGATCAGGAACGTCGGGGCCCCCATCGTGCTCGGCACCATCCCCGGGGTAGTGGCCTTCGTGGGCTGCTCCAACTACCCCGATGTGGACGACATCGTAGAGATGGCAGAGGAGTTCGCCAAGAGGAAGTACATCGTGGTCATGAGCGGCTGCGCCGCTATGGTGGCCGGTATGAAGAAGGATGCCGAGGGAAAGACGATCTACGAGAGGTTCCCGGGGAACTTCGACGCAGGAGGAGTTGTGAACGTGGGCTCCTGCGTAGCCAATGCCCACATCACCGGGGCGGCCATAAAGATCGCCAACATCTTCGCCACCCTCCCTCTCAGGGGCAACTACGAGGTTATCGCCGACTACATCCTCAACCGCGTGGGCGCCTGCGGAGTGGCCTGGGGAGCCTACTCCCAGAAGGCAGCCACCATCGCCACGGGCTGCAACCGCATGGGCATCCCGGTGTTGCTCGGCCCTCACTCCTCAAAATACCGGAGACTGTACCTCAGCAAGAAGGGCGAGGATGACTGGAAGGTCATGGACGGGCGAAAACGGGAAATCGTGGACACGGAGGAGCCTTCACCAGAACACCTGGTGTACGTCACGGAATCGAAGGAACGAGCCATGGTGACCATCGCCAAGCTGTGTATCAGGAAGAACGACACCCCGCAGGGCAGGGCGATCAAGCTCAATCACTACATCTCCCTGTACAAGAAGCATATGGGAAGCGGACTGCCTGAGGACCTGCAGCACTATGTCCGGACCGACAAGGACCTCCCCATCGTGTACAAGAAGGAGGTACTGACCTACCTCAAGGAGATCGGCTGGAAGCCCAAGCCCGTTCTGAGCCTGCCCACACTGATTGGCACATATCCCACCAAGGTGCCTCTGGAAGCAGTGATCCACTAGGGAATGTGACGGGGGCAGACTGATGATTCGCGCGACACGCCATGAGTCGACAACCGAGGAGGACCGAGTGCTATGGTGATGCCACTTCACAGGGTCAACGTCCTAACCGGGACAAAGGGAGCCAAGGTAGTGACCGAGGCTGCCGAGTTTGCCGACACGATCAAGCGGGCGAAGCGACCACTATTCGTGCTCGGCCCCAGATTGCTGGGCACTTGCCTTGACGGGAAGTCCCTCGTCGAATACGCACTGGAGATAGCCAAGGCGTCCAAGGCACCGATATGCGCCACGGCACACATCAGGGCCAAGATGATGGAACTGGGGGTCAAGCCCGACAGCGAGTATGACGTCGTCGAGATAATCAACCGCCTCAAGGATCCTGATTGGAAGGGCGTCAGGAAGGAGGGCAACCACGACCTGGTGGTCTTCTTCGGAATCAGGACAGACCTCGGGAATCAGGGCCTCTCCACTCTGAAGCACTTCGCGCCCCACTTGAAGACCATGACTCTCTGCAAATACGTGTTCCCCAATGCTGATTTCTCACTCCCGAACTTCAGGAAGGACGAGGAGTGGAAGAGTTTCCTGGAAACCCTGGTATCCAAATTGAAGGAGGAAGGATAGGATGGAGTTTCACGTCGATATCGGGCCCCAGTATGAAGGCGAGGTGATCCGCAAAGAGGACATGCAGGTCGAGTTTGGCGGTCCAAAGGCAAAGGCCAAGTTCGAACTGGTGACGCTGAAGAATCCCGATGAGATCGAACACGAGAAGGTGGAGGTCATCGGACCTGATATCAAGGATATGCCGGAGGGGTCCAGCTACCCCATAGCCATCCTGATCAATATCGCCGGTGAGGCCCTAGAGAAGGACATGGAGCCGGTGATCGAGAGGCGGATGCACATGTACGCCAACTACATAGAGGGCGTGTATCACATGAACCAGAGAAACGACGTCTGGATCAGGTTGAGCAAGGCCTCCTTCAAGAAGGGTCTCAACTCCCTGAAGGAGGTAGGGGACATTCTGATCTTCCTCTACACCTCGGAGCTGTCTGCCATCGAGAAGATATCGATCACCCTGGTCACCGATGAGAAGAAGGTCCAGGAGTTGCTGGCCGAAGCCCTCAAGGTCTACGAGGCCAGGGATGAGAGGCTGAAGGGTCTGAGAGAAGAAGACGTGGACCTCTTCTACGGCTGCGTCCTGTGCCAGAGCTTCGCCCCCACCCACTGCTGTGTGATCACTCCAGAGCGGATCGCCAACTGCGGCGCCATCAACTGGTTTGACGGCAAGGCGGCCTACAAGCTGGATCCCGAAGGTCCCATCTTCGGAGTGGAGAAGGGTGAACTGCTGGACCCCGGCAGGGGGGAATACAGTGGCTGCAATCAGTGCGTCGCCGAGAGATCGTTGGGGGAATACAATCGGGTCTATCTCCACAGCGCCTTTGAGCACCCCCACACCTCCTGTGGCTGCTTCCAGGCTATTCTGTTCTACATCCCAGAAGTGGATGCCTTCGGCATCGTCCACAGGGATTTCGTCGGGCCGACGCTGCTCGGCGAGGCCTTCTCCAAGATGGCCGGGGTAACGTCCGGCGGCAGACAGGTGGAGGGTTCCTGCGGACTGGCCCTGGAACTGATCAGATCGCCGAAGTTCTTCCAGGCAGACGGCGGACTGCGCAGAGTAGTCTGGATGCCCAAGGCCATCAAGGAACGCTACAAGGATGTCATCCCGGCAGACCTGTACGACAAGATAGCCAGCGAAGAGGATGTCAAGACCGTTGACCAACTTCCCGCCTTCCTGGAGAAGGTGGGGCACCCCTGGATAAAGGGTGAGGTAGAGCTGCCAATCTAGGTGCGGAATAGGACTGCATTGAGATAGAGGAGGATTCAGCATGCCCATCAAAGGAACCGACGTTGTCAAGAGACTGCCCGAAGCAGGGAAGAAGAACTGCAAGGAGTGCGGTTTCCCCACCTGTTTCGCCTTTGCCATGAAGCTGGCTTCAGGGGGAGCTACGCTGGACAAGTGCCCCTACCTGACGGCTGAGGTGAAGGCAGAGCTTGAGGATGCCCTGGCGCCGGCCATCAAGCTGGTCACTATCGGTGCCGGGAGTAACGCCGTGCAGATCGGAAACGAAGAGGTGATCTACCGGCATGAGAAGACCTACTTCCATCCCACGGCCATAGCCATCCTCATCTCTGACAAGGATTCCGATGCTGTTGCAGAAGCCAAGATCAAGAAGGTCAGAGACATCCAGTTCGAGAGGGTCGGGCTGAAGCTAAAGGCCGACCTGATAGCCCTGCAACACGAATCCGGGGACAAGGCCAAGTACCTGGCCCTGGTGAAGAAGGTATGCGCGAGCACCGATGCCGGGCTGGTCCTCATTTGCACCGACGTTGAGACCCTGTTCGCCGCCAGGGACGTCTGCGGCGACCGAAAGCCGCTCCTCTATCCCATCACCAAAGAGAACATCGACGCCGTGATTCCCAGGGTGAAGCAGTCGCCAACCCCTCTGGGAGTCAAGGCTTCCAGTATCGCTGAACTTGTTCCACTGACCACCAAGCTGAAGGCAGAGAAGATCGATGATCTGGTCCTGGACCCCGGCTCCAAGAACCTCACGGAAGGAATACGAGACCAGACCTTCATCCGCAGGGCGGCGGTGAAGCAGAACTTCCGGCCGCTGGGCTATCCAACCATATCCTTCCCATGCTTTGTGGCCAAGGGCGGGCTGAAGGAGGCGCTGGCCGCCTCCGCATTCGTGGTGAAGTTCGCCGCCATCACCGTCCTCTCCGACTTCGATCAGCACTCGCTGCTGCCGCTTCTGGTGCAGCGTCTCAACATCTTCACCGATCCGCGCATGCCGCTGTCGGTGGAAGAGAAGGTATATGACATAGGCACGCCCACTGAGGACTCCCCGGTCCTGATCACCTCAAACTGGGCCCTGACCTACTTCATCGTCAGCTCCGAGATCGAGGGGAGCAAGGTGGCTTCCTACCTCCTGGTCAAGGACACCGAGGGGCTGGGTGTGCTCACCGGCTGGGCCGCCGGCAAGTTCACCGGCGACAGCATCGCCCCCTTCGTCAGGAAGTGCGGCATTGAAGGCCGGACCAAGACCCGGAAGCTGATCATCCCTGGACTGACCGCCCGGATCAGGGGCGAACTCGGGGAGGCCCTCCCCGGCTGGGAGATCGTTGTCGGCCCCAGGGAGGCCAGCGAGATCCCGGCCTTCCTGCCGGGCTTCGCCGCAAACCTCAAGAAGTAGGTCGACAGCATGACCACCACAGTTGTCGTTGCCGGCAAAGGGGGGACCGGCAAGACAACTATTTCTGCCCTGCTGGTCCATCTCCTTTCGCAGAAGGGGGTGGTCCTGGCTATCGACGCGGACCCGGCCACCAACCTGAATCAGGCCCTGGGCGTGCCCGTTGGGGAGACCGTGGGCCGGATCCGCGAGGAGATGAGCCAGTCGGTGCAGACCGGGGCCTTCAGTCCCACCCTGTCCAAACAGGAGTACCTGGACGGCAGGATACGGGCGGCCCTGGACGAATACAAGGGATTCGACCTCCTGGCCATCGGGCGCCCCGAGGGGCCCGGCTGCTACTGCGCGGCCAACAACATGCTTCGTCTGTCCATCGACAAGCTGGGCCAGAACTACCGCTACGTGGTCATCGACAGCGAGGCGGGCATGGAGCACATCAGTCGCCAGACGACCAGGGACGTGGACATACTGCTCATCGTCTCCGACCTCACCCAGAGAGGGATCAGAACCGCCGCCGCCATGAAGTCACTCGTCAGGGAACTGCGAACCAGCGTGGGCAAGGTCTGCCTGGTGGTCAACCGCTCCCTCAACGGCCTGCCTCCGGAGATCGAGGAGACGATCAACAAGTACAACTTCGAGCTGATGGCCACCATACGACAGGACCCCAACCTGGCGGAACTGGAGGTCAAAGGCCTGCCGACGACCCAGTTGCCTCAGGACTCGCCCCTGCGAACAGGGGTGACTCAACTGATCGACAGGGTTGGCCTGTAACCGCAGACCGGGCGGCCGAGGTGGAGGAATGGGGCTGAAGGACAAGAGGCTGGTCAGCATCAAGGAGATCGACGGGCCGCTCACCCCCCATGATGCCTTCATCAAGAGAGAGGCGGATCTGCGGAAGGAGGCTCTGGACCGGGTGGACGACGTCTCCGGGCTGGCCGGGTTCGTCGGGGCCGAGGTGGAGTCGCTGGGCCTGGGTGAGCACTGGGGCATGAGGAAGGAGTTCTTCCCGGGCATCCGAATCCATTTCCTGTACACCCGCGCCGACGAGGAGTTCCCCAGCAGCGTCAGGGTCCTCTACTCGGGCGGCAACATCAAGAAGATCCGCGGCGAAGACCTCGTCGAGCTCACCGTGGCGTGCCTGAACCATATGGTACGATATGTGAAGGAGACGGTGGAGAATCCGCCGGAGATCTGCAGCCGGGTATGAAGCACGCCGATTCCAGGAAGATCACCGCGCAGCTGAGGCACATACTCAGCCGCCACAAACCGGAGAGGGTGGAGCTGATACGGATCCTGCAGGAGGCTGAAGATGAGTTCGGCTACCTGCCTCGGGAGGCTATGCTGGAGGCGGCCAACTTCACCCGGGTCCCGGCCGCCTCAGTTTACGGCACGGCCACGTTCTACAATCGCTTCCGCTTCACGCCGCTAGGCAAACACCCGGTGAAGGCCTGCATGGGCACAGCCTGTCACATGGCCGGAGGAGCCCTGGTCTTGGACGCCCTGGAGAGGGAGTTGGGGGCCAAGGTGGGGGATATCACCCACGACGGGGAGTTCAGCCTGGACAGGGTGGCCTGCATCGGCTGCTGCTTCCTAGCCCCGGTGGTGGTGGTCGGCGAAGAGATACACCCCAGGATGACACCCTTCAAGGTGGAAGAGGTCCTGGCCGGACTCAAGGAGACCGAGGCCGGCAGACCATCCCAGAGCAAGTAGTCTCACCCCGCAGATGACCTTCGATCATATCAAGCACCGGGCCATCTCAGAGTGGGAGGCACTGCAGCGCAAAACCCACGTCCTCATCGGCACGGCCACCTGCGGCCGGGCGGCCGGCGCTCTGGACGTGGCCAGGACCTTTGAGGCCGAGATACGGAGGCAGGGCATTGACGCTCCCGTGGTCCCGGTGGGGTGCATGGGCCTGTGCTACGCCGAGCCCCTGGTGGTCATCGTCAAGCCAGACAGCTTCAGCGTGTGCTATGGCAACACCACCACGGACAGAGTCCGCCGTCTGGTGGAGGGCTACGTAGCCGGCGACGACCCCTGCCTGGAGTTGGCCCTGGGCACCTTCGAAGTGGCCGAGGGCATGGCCCCGTCCATTCCCGAGCTGCCCCGGTTTGAACACGAGCTGCGGCACATCCTGCGCCACTGCGGTAACATCAACCCCGAGAGCATCGATCACTACGTCAGCCGCGGCGGATACGGCAGCCTGGTCAGTGCCCTGGGCATGGCACCAGCAGAGATCATCTCCGAGATCAAACGGTCCGGGCTGAGGGGACGAGGGGGGGCCGGCTTCCCCGCCGGGGTCAAGTGGGAGATGTGCCACAACGCCCCGGGGCGGCCGAAGTACGTCATCTGCAATGCCGACGAAGGCGATCCCGGCGCCTTCATGGACCGGGCACTGCTGGAGAGCGATCCTCATTCAGTCATCGAAGGGATGATCGTCGCCGGCTACGCCATGGGCGCGCCACAGGGCTACATCTACGTCCGGGATGAGTACCCCTTGGCCGTGAGGCGCTTCAGTCTGGCCCTGAAACAGGCGGAGGCGGCGGGATTCCTGGGGAAGGACATCTTGGGCAGCGGCTTCAGCTTTCACATAGAGGTTGCCGAGGGGGCCGGGGCCTTCGTCTGCGGTGAGGCCAGCGCCCTGATGTACTCCATAGAAGGCAAGCGGGGCATGCCCAGGGTGAGGCCGCCCCACTCGGTGGAATCAGGCCTGTGGGGCAAACCTACCCTGCTCAACAACGTGAAGACCTTCGCCAGCATACCCATGATCCTCGACCGGGGGGCGGAATGGTATGCCGGCATCGGTACGGAGGGCAGCAAGGGAACGGCCGTCTTCGCTCTGGCGGGCAAGATCGCCCATACCGGCCTGGTCGAAGTGCCCATGGGCACCAGCCTGCGCAACCTCATCTTCGGGGTGGGGGGCGGCGTGCCGAGGAACAAGAGGATCAAGGGGGTGCAGATAGGCGGCCCTTCCGGGGGATGTCTGCCGGAGAGCCTGCTGGACACACCCGTTGACTTCGACTCATTGACCAAGGCCGGCTCCCTGATGGGCTCCGGGGGCATGATCGTCCTGGACGAGGACAACTGCATGGTGGATGCCGCCCGGTACTTCCTGGACTTCATCCAGAAGGAATCCTGCGGCAAATGCACTATGTGCCGCCTGGGAACGAAACAGATGCTGGACATCCTGGCCGACTTCGCGGCCGGCAAGGGCAGGATGGAGGACATGGACCTGCTCATCGAACTGGCCCGGGACATCCGGGAGGGCTCACTGTGCGGCCTGGGGCGGTCGGCGCCCAATCCGGTTCTGACCACCGTCCGCTACTTCCGCGATGAGTACGAGGCCCACATCCTTGAGAAGCGCTGCCCGGCGCTGGTGTGCAAGGAGCTGATCGCCTACTACATCCTCCCCGACAAGTGCGACAGGGGCTGCGAGCACTGCGTGCTCACCTGCCCTGCGGAAGCCATCAGAAGCGACGAGAAGCGGATCAAGATCATCGATCAGACCAAGTGCGTCAAGTGCGGCAACTGCCAGATGGTCTGCCCGCCAGAGTACGATGCGGTGATACGGGTGTCACCGCCCGACGCCATACCGCTGCACAGCTAGAAGGAAAACGACTTGATGACCAAGGGGAACGACTCCTTGGATTCACTGTTCAACCCCAGATCGGTGGCCATCGCAGGGGCCTCCCCAGGGAAGCCGGGGCAGCTCTTCCTTGACAGCCTCCTGGCCTCCGGCTACAAAGGGCAGATCTACGCCATCAACTCCAAGGGGGAGAGCATCTCCGGCCTGAAGGCCTACCGCAGCCTGGGCGAGGTGCCCGGCCATGTAGACTACGTCGTCTGCTGCATCCCGGCACCGGCGGTGCCCCAGTTGATCAGGGAATGCGCCGCCAAAGGGACCAAGGCGGTCTCCGTGTTCACCGCCGGCTTCTCCGAAAGCGGCACCGAAGAGGGCAGGCGGCTGGAGGATGAAGTGTCGCGCGCGGCCAGGGAGACCGGGGTTCGGGTGGTGGGCCCGAACTGCCTGGGGGTCTACTCCCCCAGAGTGGGATTCACATATACCTCGGACTTCCCCATGGAGAGCGGCGATGTGGCCTTCATCTGCCAGAGCGGCGGCAACTCCGTCTACACCACCAGAGCGGCTACCTACAGGGGCATCCGGTTCAGCAAGGTGGTCTCCTACGGGAATGCCTGCGACGTCGGGGAGAGCGACCTGCTGGAGTACCTCGCCGGGGACGCGGAGACCCGGACAGTGGCCATCTACATCGAGGGGGTGAGAGACGGACAGCGGTTCTTTCAGGTGCTGACGGAGCTGGCCTGCCGCAAGCCCGTGGTCGTCCTCAAGGGAGGACATACCGGCGCCGGTGCCAAGGCAGCGGCCTCGCATACCGGCTCCCTAGCCGGCTCGGACCAGGTCTGGGACCGGCTGCTGCAACAGGCCGGGGCCATCCGCGTCTACAGCCTGGAGGAACTGGTTGATGTCCTAGTCACCCTCTCTCTCCTTCCGGTGCCACAGGGGAGAAGGGTGGGCATCTTCGGCGGGGGGGGCGGGGCAACAGTGCTGGGCACCGATGACTGGTCCAGGCATGGATTTGTGCTGCCGCCGCTCCCAGAGGCTATCGGGGAGGAGATCAGGAGGTCCGTGCCTACCGAGGCAGGCCTGATCCTGAACAATCCCCTTGACCTCTCGTCCTTCGCCTACAGCGATCGGTTCTATGAGTTGATCAGGCGACTGCTCATCTATGAGGGCTTCGTGGACCTGTCGGTAATCCACATCGGTTTCGGGCAGGCCGCCTGGTTCTCCACTTCCGTCTTCGACGCTGAGATCAACTCCTTCAAGGACGCTGTGACCAGGATTCGCAGCGAGGCGGGCAAGCCCCTGGCGCTGGTGATGCAGTACCTCATCACCGGCTGGGACTGGCAGAAGAGTATCGAAGACCTGCAACAGGGCTGCGCCGCAGCGGGGATACCTGTATACTACTCAATGACGAGTGCGGCCAGAGCCATCGATCACGTCATCCGGTACCATGAGAGACGGCGGGCACGGGGCTTTGACTAGCCAGGACCGCCCCCGGTGAGCCCGTCCTCCGGCTCTGCTCCAGTCTCAACCGCCTGTTGTCGAGGAGGCCGATATGGGATCGCTTGACCCCATCTTCTACCCAACGTCCATCGCCATCGCCGGCGCTTCTCCGGGGAAGTCGGGGCAGTGGTTTCTGGACAGCATCCGCACCTCCGGCTTCAAGGGGCCCATCTACGCCATCAACTCCAAGGGCGGGGAGGTCTCGGGGCTGCTGGCCTACACCAACGTCAAGGACATCCCGGGACCCGTGGACTACACCATATGCTGCATCCCGGCCCCCCACGTCCCCCAGTTGGTCAGGGACTGCGCCGCCAAGGGAGTGAAGACCATCTCCATCTACACCTCAGGGTTCTCGGAGACGGGGACCCAGGAGGGCAGGGATCTGGAACGGGAGATCGTCCGCATCGCCCAGGCTTCGAGGATCAGGATCGTAGGGCCCAACTGTCTGGGCGTCTACTCGCCCAAGGTGGGGCTGTCGTTCGCCTCGGACTTCTCCCGACGGGTGGGCAAGGTGGCCCTGATCGGCCAGAGCGGCGGCAACACCTCCTACCTCATCCGGGCAGCCAGTCAGCGAGGGGTCAGGTTCAGCAAGGCGGTCTCGTACGGGAACGCCTGCGACATCAACGAGAGCCACCTCCTGGAGTATCTTGCCCACGATCCCGAGACGGAGATCGTGGCGGCCTACATCGAGGGGATCAAGGACGGTGAGCGGTTCCACCGGGTGCTGTCCAGGCTTTCAGCGGTCAAGCCCGTCCTGGTCCTCAAGGGAGGCTACACCAGAGCCGGGGGAGAGATCGCCGCATCGCACACCGGTTCCCTGGCTGGCTCCGCCGAGGTGTGGGACAGCCTCATCCAGCAGTCGGGAGCCATCAGCGTGGGCAATCTGGAGGAGATGGTCGATCTGCTGGTCACCTTCGCCCTGCTCCCCCTGCCCAGGGGACGGAAGGTGGGCGTCTTCGGAGGCGGCGGAGGAGCCAGCGTCTTGGCCACCGACGAGCTGACCATGGCCGGCTTCACGTTGCCCAGGCTGCCGCCGGAGCTGATCAAGGAGCTGATGGAGCTGTTCGGCAATACCGCCGGAATGATCTTCAAGAATCCCATCGACCTGTCCATGGTGGGCTACAGCCAGAGCTTCTATGACGTGGTGAAGAGGCTGCTGAGCTACAGCAGCGGCGACAGCTTCGACCTGGGACTGATCCACGCCGGTTTCGGACAGGCGGCCTGGTTCTCCTCGTCCGCCTTCGAGATCGAGATCAACCAGTTCCGGGACTTCGTGACCAGGATCCACAGGGAGACGGACAAGCCGCTGGCCCTGGTCCTGCAGTTCCTGATCACCAACTGGGATTGGCAGAAGGCCCTGGACCTGCAGCGGGGCTGCAGTGAAGCGGGCATGCCCGTCTTCCACTCCATGGCCAGCGCGGCCAAGGCCATCGACCGCTTCCTGCGCTACCACGAGGCGAGACAGAGAGCGGGCAAGACCGGCTGAGGCTTCGCCAGGAGCAGCGTCCGCGGCGGATAGCCAGTGCCCGCGGGCGGGGATTCAAGGAATGAACAAGAACGAAGCTCTGGATGCCGTCTTCAACCTGCGGTCCGTGGTCATCGTCGGCGTCGCCCCGGGCGACGAGGGGTTCAACACCGGGCGGCTGTTCCTGAATCACATCATCGAGTACGGATTCAAGGGCAAGATCCACTTGGTCAACCCCAAGGGCGGCGAGGTGTTGGGGCTGAAGATCTACCCCCACCTAAGTGACATCCCCGAGGCAGTGGACTACGTCATCTCCTGCATTCCAGCCCCCTTCGTGGCCCAGTTGATCAAGGACTCGGCGGCCAAGGGGGCCAAGGCCGTCTGCCTGTTCACCTCCGGCTTCGCCGAATTCGGAACAGAGACCGGCAGGCAACTGGAGATGGGGGTGCAGCGTCTGGCTCAGTCAACCGGCGTGCGGGTCATCGGCCCCAACTGCCTGGGCATACACTCCCCCAAGGCCGGCTTCTCCTTTGCCCCCGATCTGCCCCATGAGACCGGTCCGGTGTCCTTCATCTGCCAGAGCGGCGGCAACACCATGTACCTGGTGCGGGCGGCCGGGGCTAGGGGCATCCGGTTCAACAAGGTGATCTCCTATGGAAATGCCTGCGACATCGATGAAACGGACCTGCTGGAGTATCTCCACCAGGATGCGGAGACCAAGGTGGTGGCCGCCTACATCGAGGGAGTGAAGGACGGGCGGCGCTTCTACCGCGTCCTTCAGGAACTGGCGGCGGTCAAGCCGGTGGTCGTCCTGAAGGGAGGCACCACGGGTGCCGGGGCCAGGGTGGCCGCTTCCCATACCGCCTCTCTGGCGGGCTCACACGACCTGTGGATGAGGGCCCTGGATCAGGCCGGGGCCATCAGGGTGAACGACCTGGACGAGATGGCGGACATGCTGGTCACCCTCCAGTACATGCCCCTTCTAGGAGGAAAGAGGCTGGCCATGGCCGGGGTGGGGGGAGGGGCGGGGGTCCTTGCCACCGACGACTGGGACAGGGCGGGTTTCGTCCTTCCCCAACTGCCCGATGACATCAGACAGGCCTTCAGGGATGCCCTAGGCAACGACGCGGGAACCATCCTGAGCAACCCCGTGGATATCCCCCACCTGGGCTTCGGCCATGAGGTGTTCCGCCACGCCCTAACCAAGCTGGGTCAGTTCCAGGGGATCGACCTGCTGGTCTTCCATCTGCCCATCAGAGGAATCATGCTGTCGCTGGCCGTGGCTCCCATCCTGATCGACCGCGAGACGGAGACGATCATCAGGCTGCACCGCGAGTCAGCCATGCCCATGGCGGTGGTGGCGCACTACATGGCCACAGGGGAGGGATGGCACTTCGCGGCCAAGTACGTCAAGGACTTCTACGAGGCGGGCCTGACCGTCTACCACTCCATCCCCAGCGCGGCCAAGGCCATCGACAGGTTCATCCGGTATCACCGGAACTTGATGGCCTCGCAGCCGTAGACCCTTGCACTGACAAGCGCCGGAAGCTCGTTCGGTCCGGGGATGCTCGCTTCCTGGGCGCGCACGGCTGGTGACTCCTAGCCCATCTCCTCCGCGGCCGCGGGCACGAACTCGATGCCGCCGTCGATTTCGAACAGCTTCCCGGTCACCCAGTCTGAGGCAGAGGAAGCGAGGTAGATGGCGGCCAGGGCGATGTCCTCCGGCCTGCCGATCCGCTTCAGCGGAGTGTTGGCGATCACCCGATCCCTGACTGGCTCCAGCACCGGGGCGCTGCCTTCCGTCCAGATGGCCCCGGGCAGGATGGCATTAACCCGCACGTAGGGGGCGAGCTCCCAGGCCAGTGTCTTGGTCAACGAGTTCACTCCCGCCTTGGCCGCACCGTAGGCGGCCATGCCCAGGCTCGGTATTTGAGAGTCCCGGCTGGAGATGTTGATGATAGAGCCGTTCTTCTGGTCCAGCATGACGATGCTGACAGCCTTGCTGCAGAGGAAGGTGGCGGTCAGATTCTGCCGCACGATTGCCTCCCAGGTGCGGGGGCTGGTCTTCAGGGTTGGTTTGAACGGCGTGCCGCCGGCGTTGTTGACCAGAACGTCGATGCGGCCGAACTTGCCCATAGCCGAGCTGACCATCAGGTCTATCTGCTCGGGCTCGCGGACGTCACAGGCTACGGCCAGGGCTCGGCGGCCCAGGCCTTCGACCTCAGACACGGCCCTCTCGATCGCATCTGGCGTTATGTCAATCAGGACCATGTCGGCCCCAGCCTCAGCGAAGGCCAAGGCGATGCCCTTCCCTATGCCCCGGCCCGCCCCGGTGATGATCGCCACTCTTCCAGTCAACGCGAACCTGTCCAGAATCATCTCCAACTCCTCCTCAGACCAGCCTCAACGCTTTCTCCAGGAATGGATAGTAGGACACGTCCCCGATGGCATCGTCAGCCCGGTCAAGTGCGCCCGAACTCCCGGTTCAGCCGGATGGAGCTAAGGTGAACCATGGTGGGCCGGCCGTGGGGACAGGTGCGGGGGGAGGTGGTCCTCTCCAACTGGCCAACGAGCTCTCTCATCTCCTCCTGGCTGAGCGACTGCCCGGCACGTACTGCGCCATGGCACGCCAGAGAACGGGCCATCCTGTCCTCGCCGTCAAGCACGTCGGACTCGCCCTCCAGTGAGTCCAGCGTCTCCTTGACAGCATTTGTGATGCGCTTCCCGGTCAGCACGGAGGGGACGGCGCGGACCAGGCAGGTCTTATCGCCGAAGGGATCAATGGAGAAACCGAACTGGACCATCATCTCCCGGTGATCTGCCAGGAGTGTCTCCTGTTTCGGCGTGAGTTCAACGGCCACCGGCTCCAGCAGCGACTGGACCTCCACGGCCCTCTCCCGGCTCTGACTCAGTACGCGGTCGAAGAGCACCCTCTCATGGGCAGCGTGCTGGTCGATGAGGTACAGTCCGTCAGGGCCCTCAGCAATGACATAGGTGCCAGCTGCCTGGCCCAACACACGAAGGACGGGTATCTCACGTCGGGCGGGCTCGGGCATGAGGGGCAAGACCCGCCGCTGTCCGGCGGTGACCAGCGGTGTCTCACCCGCCCTGCCCACTTCCACGGGGGCGGCGAAGGCCGATGGGCTCATCTCCGGTATGGGGGCCTTCTCCATCAGGACCCGCCGCACGACACCGTGGACCGTGCCGAAGACCACGGGCTCCTGGGCAAACCTGACCTCTCTCTTGGCGGGGTGAACGTTGACGTCCACAAGAGCCGGCGACATGGAGAGGTTGAGGGCCACTATGGGGTACCTGCGCACGGCCAGCCAGCCCTCGTAGGCTTTCTCCACCACCCCGGTGAGCAGGCGGCTCTGCACCCACCGCCGGTTCACGAAGAAGCTGAGGCAGTTCCGGGCAGCGCGGGTGACGGAGGGGGGACTGACGAAGCCAGTGACGGCCGGGGCCAGGCCCGCCTCACCGACATTGGCCCTGATCTCTAGCATGGCCTGGGCCACCTCAGGGCCATAGACCTCCGCCAGGGCATCCCTCAAGCTGCCGCTTCCCGGGGTGCGCAGAACGTTCCGGCCATCGATGCTCAGGGTGAACCTCACCTCCGGAAAGGCCAGGCAGTACTGACTCACCATGTTGCTGATCTGGTTGTTCTCCGTGGTGGCCGACTTGAGGAACTTCAGGCGGGCCGGGACATTGCGGAAGAGATCGCGGACCGTGACGGTGGTGCCCTGCGGACAGGCCCGGGCCTCCCTCTTGACGGTCCTGCCCTCCCGCATGGCGAGATTAACGCCTGGGGCGTCCACTTCGCCGCAGGTGAGCATCTCCACTTGGGCCACCTGGGCGATGCTGGGCAGGGCCTCTCCTCTGAAGCCGAGCGTGGTGGCTCCTTCCAGATCGGCCAGGTTGGTGATCTTGCTGGTGGCATGGCGCTGGAAGGCCATCTCCGCCTCGTCCGCGGCAAGACCGGTGCCGTTGTCCGACACCCTGATGTAGCTCACCCCACTGCCCCTCACCTCCACGCTGATCTGGGAGGCTCCGGCATCGAGGGAGTTCTCCACCAGTTCCTTGACCACCGAGGCCGGCCTCTCCACCACCTCGCCGGCAGCTATCTTGGCCACGGTCTCCGGGGACAGAACGCGGATGGCTCTTGGCGGCATGGCTCTGGCCCACCATTCTACCACGGCGCTTTGCAGACGCAGAAACGGCAGGCAGCCTGACCTTTGCGCTGAAAGCAGGAATCCCCCTTCAAGGGGGATTCCTGCTGCCTGGTGTGCCTGTCCGGCCTGGAGGCTATGGCTTGGCCGGGAGCTTGGCCGCGTGCCGTCCGGCGCGGCGGCCGGCGAAGACGCAGTCGGCGATGGAAGTCCCGCTGGCGAAGTAGGCATTGGAGCAGAGTCCAATGGCATTCCGTCCCGCGGCGTAGAGTCCCTGAATGGCACTGCCGTCCTTCTTCGCCACCTGTCCCGTCTTCTCGTTGACCACCAGCCCGCCCAGAGTGATGGCTGCGGTAGGTATGCCGCCCTTGGTGATCGTGGCAGAAAAGCCCTGCAGGGAGCAGTCAAGGGCATAGAAGGGAGGAGTGTCCTGGGCCACGAAACGCTTGGGATACTTGCCCAGGGGATCGGGCCCGCCCTTCTTGGCCCCCTCGTTGTAGTCCTTCATCGTGGCAGCGAGGCCCTCCGCGGACACCCCGATCTTCTTGGCCAGCTGCTCGAGGGTTGAGGCCTTCTTGCGGCCGATGGATAGCATGGGCATCATGGTCAGCTTCTGGAAGGAGGCGCACTGATCCTTCATGTGGCTCTTGGCTTCCTTGATTGTCTTGCTGTCGATGATGAGGTAGGCTTTGCCGCCGCCCCGGGAGACTATGTAGTCGCCCTGCTTCCCCCCGTACAGATCCTCGCTGCAGATGCGCTTCCCGTCCTTGTTCACCAGGACCCCCTGCATCAGGGCCTCGGGCGGGACGTAGAAGCGCCACGCGGACATCTTGTCCATGTGCGATGTGGCGCCGCCGACCGCCTCCCCAAGAGCAATCCCTGAACCATCGTCGGCGAAGGTGCCCAGAGGCAAGCACTGGCAGAAGGCACTGTTGCACTCCTTCACCCGCTTCTTGTTGAAGATGAAGCCACCGGCACAAAGGATGACTCCCTTGCGTGCCCTGGCCCGGTAGGGGCGGGCGCGCACTTTCATGATGACGCCGGCCACAGCGTTGAGCAGGCTGGCCATCGGGGGCATGTAGGTGTTGAGCTTGGCATTGATCCCTGTGAGACTGCCGTGGAGGGGCCGGAGCAGAATGGACCCCGGCGGTATGGAGCGTCCCTCCACCCCGATGACCGTGCCGTCCTCAGACTGGATGAGCTTCAGGACCTGGGTCTGGCAGCGCACCTGGACCTTGTCGGATTTGCGCACCGTCTCCTCCAGACCATGGAACAGGGTGAGCCCGGAGATGCCCGGGCCTTTGGCGCGGTGCCCGCGGGGAGCGGGCTTGGCCTTGGCCGCGTAGGCGGCGTTGTTCTCGCTCCCGGAGAAGTAGAGGTAGTAGGCATCCGTAGGATACGAGGTCTTGAAGGGGCACATCGATCCCTCGAAGGGAATGCCCGCCTCCGCCAGCCAGCGGATGTCCTCAACTGAGCCCTCACAGAAGCGGCGGAGGGTTTCATCGGACATGACGCCTTCACCCACCTCCAGCTTGAGGTACTTGTACATCTCATCAACGGTGTCATCGAAACCCGCCGCCTTCTGGTATGGCGTGCCACCCCCGGCGTAGACTATGGCCCCGCTGGCGGCAGTGGCCCCACCCCCGTGGAACCGGTCCAAGACCAGTACCGAGGCACCATTCTGCGCTGCCTCCAGAGCCGCGCAGGCACCTGCCCCGCCAAAACCGATCACTATGACATCCGCTTCGGCGTCCCAGCGACCATTGCCCTCTTTCTTGCTCATGCTTCCCTCCTCTGAAGAACCGGACCCCGATCGTACTGCTGAGCCGACACGCAGGAAACGAACGAGGACCCCAAATCGCACATAGGCTACTATCCTTGTCAGGGAGATGTCAAACCTGGGCAGGCGGGCCGTGCCTTCATCAGCCTCCGCGGTTGTGATATGGTATAGGCATATCAGGACGCTCAACCATATGTCTTTGTTCACCATCTGATGCCAACATCGCAAGCCCAGACAAGAAGGAGACACCGATGACGCAGGGAGGGGTGCCTCTGGGCCGGTTCTTCGGGATACCGGTGAGGCTGCACTGGTCCTGGTTCATTGTGTTCGTGCTGGTGACCTGGTTCCTGGCTGGCGGGTACTTCCCTGACAACTACTCCTGGAGCGAGGCAACCTACTGGGGCATCGGTGCGGCCACCAGCATCCTGTTCTTTGCTTCCGTCCTGGCCCATGAGCTGGCCCACAGTCGGGTGGCGCAGGCTGCCGGAATCCAGGTCAATGCCATCAGCCTGTTCATCTTCGGCGGCGTCTCACAGCTCGCCCGGGAGCCGGGCAAGCCCGGAGCCGAGTTTCGCATGGCCATCGCCGGGCCAGCGACGAGCATCATCCTGGGAGGCATCTTCTGGGCCATCTTCTTCGCCACGGAGGATCCCATCGAACCGCTATCGGCCATGGCCTTCTGGCTGGGGTACATCAACCTGTCTCTGGCAGCGTTCAACCTCATCCCAGGATTTCCCCTGGACGGGGGGCGTGTCCTGCGCTCCATCCTGTGGTGGCGCTCCGGGAACCTGCGCAGCGCCACCCGCATCGCCAGCACCATCGGGCGGGGCTTCGGCTACCTGCTGATCTTCGGCGGCATCTACTACATCTTCGTGGATCTGGACAACCTCTTCCAGGGCCTGTTCCTGGCCTTCGTGGGCTGGTTCCTGGAGAACGCCGCCGTGGGCAGCTACCGCCAGGTGGCCCTGCAGGATCAGCTCCGGGGACACAAGATCAGCGAGATCATGACCCGGGACTGCCCGGCTGTCTCACCCCGGACCACAATTGAGGAACTGGTCAACCAGTACATCCTCATTTCGGGCCGCCGGTGCTTCCCGGTGGTGGAAGACGGCCGCGGCCTGGGACTGATCACCATTCATAACGTGAAGGTGGTGCCCCGAGAGGTCTGGCACAGCCGGACGGTGAGGGAGGTGATGACCCCCATGGACAAGCTGAAGAGGGTCGGTCCGGATGAGGACCTATCCAGTGCCATGCAACTGCTCACCGATGAGGATGTCAACCAATTGCCGGTGGTGGAGGGCGACCGGATCATCGGCATGGTGGCCCGCGAGAACCTCCTCGCCTTCGTGCACAGCCGGGCCGAACTGGGGACGTAGCTCCCGCGCAAGATGGATGCGTTCCCGGACTCCGTGGGCGGGTGCAACGAGGGACTGCCTCAATCGGGGTGCCGAGGGGCCTTGGGGAAACGCAGCGCCACCAGAATGATGGCGGCAGTCACCACGCCGATGATGTATAGACCACTGCCTATGGCCAAGCCGATGGCCGCCACCGTCCAGATGGTAGCCGCAGTGGTCAGTCCGGCCACGATGCCGCCTTCGCCGTGAAGGATGGTCCCCGCTCCCAAGAAGCCCACGCCGACGACCACACCTGCGGCGATTCTGGAGGGGTCCGCCGGTTCACCGAAGCCGTAGATGGAGGCGACGGTGAAGAGGGCAGCCCCGATGCAGACGAGCACCAGGGTGCGCAGTCCGGCGGCTTTCCCGGCGTGCTCCCGCTCATATCCAATGGCGCCGCCCACGATGGCGGCGATGAGAAGGCGAATCACAGCATCGACTTCCGTCCACGGGGTGAGCTCCCACACTTCCATAGGTCGCGGCCTCCTGTCTCCCTGCCTGGCGTCGGCAGACATTATAGCACAGACCCGAGCACGGTCCGGTGTCGACTCTGGCAGAATACCGCCACCTCAGCAGCCATGCCGGCATGCAACAGAATGCAGCGGGATGTGCAGCCATGGACACGGGGCAAAGCGAGAAGGGAGTTGAGTCGGAACCGGGATCAGACCCCGCGCACGGAGCCGGCCACCGGAAGTCCGCGCTCAATGTCGAAGCGCGGGGGCCGGATGATTGGGGGCCGGGCCGCCGCCGGCAGATTGAGAGCTGGCTCCCTGCCGTGCAGAGGGACGCCCTCGTCAAACCAGGGACGGAGTCCGAAGTCGATGCCCAACTCCTGCAGGAAGGGCAGCAGCACTCTCCTGATAACAGAAGCCCAGGTGTACCTGGCCGCGGAGCATCTGGCAGCCCGCCGCAGCCGACGCGCCGCCTCCCGGGAGCGCCTGAGGTAGGAGAGCTGATGGACGATCTCCCTGGGATCACTGCTCTGCAGGGAGATGGCATCCTGGCGGTGGGTCACGTAGTCCTCTCCGGTGCAGCCCACGAAGGCGACGCCTCCTACTGCCATGGTCTCCAGCCCCACCAGCCCGAAGGGCTCGATGCCGCTGTTGGCCAGCACCGCATCGGCCACCCGGAAGAGCACCCGGCGCTGTTCCTCCGAGAGGTAGTTCTCCAGAACCACCATGTCCGCGCCCAGCAGAGGACGAATGGCCTCGATCATGGACTCGGCATCGCTCCCGGTCCAGCGGGCGAAGGCCAGACTCAGATCAAGCTGCGTGGCCCTGGCGATGACCTCCTGCCCGTGATACTCCACGCCACCCCGGGCCAGGAAGAGCGGCCGCAGGCCCGGTCCCTTCATGAAAGCCACAGCATCGACGGCCATGTCCCAGCGCTTGTCCGGATCCCAGCGGGCCACCTTGACCAAAGTGAGCCGGTCCCCGAGCAGACGGCGCAGACCGCAGGCCGCTCCGCGATCCACGGGACGGAGCCACTGGTCGTCTATCCCGTTGGGTACCACCCGGGCATCGACCTTGTAGCGCCACATCAGGTGCTTCATGTAGCGGCTGACCGTGGTCACCGTGGCACTGCTGCCCAGATGGCCGAAGGGCACGCGGTCGAAGCCGAAGGTGTTGTTGGCATTCCACAGCAACTGGACGCGGTTTCTGATGCCCAGACGGCTGAGGATGTCGTGAAGGGTGATGATGGAATCGGCGGTGTGCCACTCCTCGGCCAGGACGGCAACGGACCCGCCTGCGGAGACCCTGGGGCAGAGCAACTCCCTGACCAGCCAATCCGGCAGGGAGCGGTTCCAGTCGCGCAGTTTGCCCTCTTCACCATCGTACACCCCGCCGGGGTGGTAGTGGCTGATCCACTGACACCAGCGGTGGAGATGGAGTCGGCCGTTCTCCAGCACCTCGTGGCCCGGCAGATCAGGGTCGCCAATGAAGAAGAGGTGCGTCTCGAAGCCCGTCCTGGCCAGGGCCCGGGAGAGGTCGGTCACCCGGGTGCCCAAGCCTCCGGCGCGGGAGTAGCCATCGGGGCCTTCGAAGCTGAGCATGACGAAGGTGACATCGGCCATGGTCATGGTCTCCGGAGACTGGCGATTCGCCGTGCAGACACCGATGCAGTGCAGGCACCGCTGTGGTCAGCGGCGGGAGGAGGCTGGCGACTGGCTATAGAGAGGCGGAGGGGGAGGGCGCCGGCACGCGTGCCGCATCCTGACGGCAGATGCCCATCACGCTGACATGCCGATCCCCTTCGGCCCACTCCTGACCCCTCGGGCGATAGACGCTACCTTCTACAGTCGTCCCCAGCAGGCGGTACTAGCGCCAGCAGGTGCAGATCTTCCTCAGTCCCACACCCCCGGCCCCGATCGTGCGCCTGGGATTCATCATATAGGAGAGATACGAGCATGTCAATGGTCGAATCGAAGAATCGCTCTTCTCGAAGACGTGCCCATCCCCAACAGAGTCGAACCTTGAACTCCAGGACGATATTTGCTAACTTTGAGGGGCTGCGCAGGGCCCGCCGCCAGTGCTGCAGCTGCCAGAACCGACGCCGCATGAGATTCGAGAGCTCCGCCGAGATCAGCGCCTCTCCGGAGGCGATCTGGGCCGCTCTGGGCAATCCTGAGGAATGGCCGGAATGGATCGCCTCACTGAAGAGGATAGAGAGGCTCTCAGCGGGGACCCTGGGGGTTGGAGCGAGACTCCGCGTCACCGCAAGGGCTGGCCTGTTCACAGTGAAGCTGCTGATGACTATCACGGAGTTCGTCCCCGGGCAGCGGGTGGTGATGCAGGGCCGTGTTCTGGGCACAGGGCTGACCCGCTACTATGCCCTGAACGGCGGCGAACGCCAGACCAGGGTGACTGCCGGCGGCGAGGCCACCGGTGCGCTGGCCTGTCTGGTCGGCCGGGGAGGCCAGCGGCTGTCAAACGAGATAGTCCGGTCTTTCAAGAAGAAGATTGAGGGATAGCAGGTCAACATGAGGAGTGAGAAGATGTCATCCGCTGTACAGGAACTGGAGACCAAGGCCGGAGCAGCCAGGGATGCTGCCAGGAAACTGGCCCGCCTCTCCACAGAAGCCAAGAACAAGGCCCTGATGGCCATCGCCGATGGACTGATCTCAGCCGAGAAGGAGATCATCGCCGCCAACCAGCGGGACCGGGCGGCAGCGGAATCCTCAGGGATGAGCGCGGCCATGCTGGACAGATTGCTGCTCAACCACAACCGAATCGAAGGCATGGCCGCCGACGTGCGGGTGGTGGCCGGACTTCCCGATCCTGTCGGGGAGGTCTTCGACATGCGCACGCTGCCCAACGGGCTTCAGATGGGCCGGAAGCGGGTGCCCCTGGGGGTGCTGGCCACCATCTACGAGAGCCGGCCCAATGTCACGGTGGACATCTCCTCACTGTGCCTCAAATCGGGAAACGCGGTGATATTGCGCGGCGGCAAGGAGGCCATCTACTCGAATCTGGCACTGGCCGGGGTGGTCCAGAAGGCAGCCTATCAGGCCGGCATTCCTGAAGGGGCCGTGCAGATCATCGAGTCCACCGAGCGGACGGTGGTGGACCACCTGCTGAAGATGAACGGAACCATCGACCTGGTGGTGCCCCGGGGAGGGGCGGAGCTGATCAGGTTTGTGGTCGGCCAGGCCACCATGCCGGTTCTGGCCGGGGGGATCGGGGTGTGTCATACCTACGTTGACAGCAGTGCCAACCTGGACAAGGCAGTGGCCATTGTCTACAACGCCAAGGTGCAGCGGCCCACGGTGTGCAATGCCCTGGACACCATCATCGTTCACGCTGACGTGGCCGAGCGATTCCTGAAGGCGATAGCCGCGGCGTTCCTCAAGGCCGGAGTGGAGATGCACTGCGACCAGGCTTCACACCGGATACTCAAGGGCTCGCCTGACCTGAAGGTAGTCCCGGCTACTGACGAGGACTGGGGCAAGGAGTTCCTGGCACTGACAGCCGCCGTGAAGGTGGTGGGTTCCCTGGATGAGGCCCTGGAGCACATCGACCGCTACGGTTCGGGGCACTCCGAGGCTATCGTCACGGAGGACTACTCCGCAGCGCTGCGCTTCCTCAACGAGGTTGACGCCGCCTGCGTCTATGCCAATGCCAGCACCCGCTTCACCGACGGGGGGCAGTTCGGGCTGGGGGCGGAGGTGGGCATCAGCACCCAGAAGTTCCACGCCCGCGGCCCACTGGGGCTGAAGGAGCTGACCAGCTACAAGTGGATCATCCTCGGCACCGGACAGGTGCGGCCCTAGCCAGGGCGCCGCGAAAGACACGGGGCCAACGGGCCCCACCCCATCGCAGTCCATGCCCCCATAACTTCTGCTTTGGGCTACGCCACGGTATACTCTAACCCATCATGTGCGGGAATACGGCAGAGCCGGATGCCGGGGCGGCGGGCGTCGACCGCAGGGTCCGAGAAATCGAGAGGCGGGTGGCCGCGGCGGCCCACAGAGCGGGCAGGGCTGCCGACGAGATCACCGTGATCGGGGTGACCAAGACGGTGGATCTCACGGTCATCCAGCGGGCCTTTGAGGCGGGGATGAGGCACTTCGGGGAGAGCCGCATCCAGGAAGCGAAGGAGAAGATCACCGGTCTGTCAGCGCTGCAGCCCCGTTCCACTTGGCATATGGTGGGTCATCTCCAGACTAACAAAGCGAAGACGGCCGTGGAGATCTTTGACGTCATCCACAGCGTAGATTCCGTCAGGCTGGCGGAGGCCATCAGCCAGAACGCCCGCCGCGTCATGCCCATCCTCATCGAGGTCAATGTCTCCGGCGAGGCCAGCAAGTACGGATTCAGGCCAGATGAGGTGGGCCCGGCGACGGAGCAGGTGGCCCGGCTGCACCACCTGGATGTCAGGGGGTTGATGACCGTCGCCCCATACACTAGCCGCCCTGAGGAGGTCAGGCCGGTATTCCGGAAGCTCAGGGAGTTGAGGGACGCACTGGGGCTGGAGCACCTTTCCATGGGCATGACCGATGACTTCGAAGTGGCCATCGAGGAAGGGGCCACCATGGTGAGGATCGGAAGGGCCATCTTCGGAGAGAGGGGGGACTAGCACGATGAGAATGGCGTTCATCGGCGGGGGCAACATGGGCGAGGCCATGATCCGCGGCATCCTGGACCGAGGCACGGCCAAGGCCAGAGAGATCCGGGTCAGCGACATCAGCGAGGCCCGGCGTTCGCACCTTGCCCAGAAGTACGGGCTGGCGGTCACGGACAGCAATCGCTCTGCCACAGAGAGGGCCGAGGTCATCATCCTGGCCATCAAACCGGGCTCGCTGCCTCAGGTGATGGAGGAACTGAAGGGCTCGCTGAAGGCGGGGCAGACGGTGATCTCCATCGCCGCCGGGGTGACCCTGGCCAGGCTCAGCCAGGGACTGGGCCGCAAGTCGGTGGTCCGGGCCATGCCTAACATGCCGGCGCAGATCGGCCAAGGGATGACGGTGTGGACGGCCACCGAGGAGGTAAACGAGGAGGACAGACGCAGGGCGCGACTGGTGCTGGAGGCGCTGGGCAGGCAGGCCTTCGTGCCCGATGAGCGGTTCATAGACATGGCCACGGCTGTCAGCGGCAGCGGGCCGGCCTATGTCTTCCTGATCATTGAGTCATTCGTGGACGCCGCCGTGCGGATCGGCCTGCCCCGCGACTTGGCTCAGGAGTTGGTGCTGGAGACGGTCCTGGGGTCGGCCCACCTGGTCCAGAAGTCGGACAGGCACCCGGCCGAGCTGAGGAATCTGGTCACTTCCCCCGGGGGCACGACGGCCGAAGGCCTGCACGTTCTGGAGGAGGGCAGTCTGAGAGCCCTCCTGGGGAGGGCCATCATCGCCGCCTACGAGAAGGCGAAGGCACTGCGAGGGGAATAGGCCCCCAAGATACCCCCCTCCCTGGACTTCAAGGTGCGCATCTGGTATATGATATGAGTGACGCCAATCCGGCCCGGCCCCACTGCGGGGCAATCCACAGACTTGCGAGGTGAACCATGAACTGGGTTGACGGGGTGATCATCATCGTGGCCCTGATCGCCGCCTTCTCGGGACTGAGGCAGGGACTGATCATGGCCGTCTTCGGCCTTCTGGGACTGATCGCCGGGGTGGCCTTCGCCGGCTGGGCGTCGGACCCGCTGGCCGGCAGGATCTCTTCCGACGGAGCGGAGTGGGCCCATGTGCTGGCCTTCATCATCATCCTGGTCATCGTCATGGTGGCCTTCCACATCGCCGGCATGATCATCAAGCAGTTCGTCAAGTTGATCATGCTGGGGTGGGTGGACTCCCTGGGCGGAGCGATGCTGGGGCTGTTCGTGGGGTCGCTGCTGGCCACGGCGGTGCTCATCGCCGTAGGCAAATGGGCCGCCAGGGTTGGGGCAACCGGGGTGGAGGAGGCCATCGGCAACTCTCCACTGGCCGAGCTGCTGATGGACAGCTTCCGCTTCCTGCTTCTTCTCCTCCCTGGCCGCTTCGAGGTGGTCAGGGACTTCTTCGCGTGATGTGGATCGGGGCAGGAAAGCCAGCGCCTTCCTGCCCGTGGTCAGTGAGCCTCTCTAGGTAGCGGCCGGAGTCTTCCCCGGGTTCTGCTTCTTCCACTTCTCGATCAGCTGCTCCTTGGTCTCCTTGTGGGCCGGGTCAGGAACGCAGCAGTCCACCGGGCACTGTTCCACGCACTTGGCGGTGGAGTACCAGCCGATGCACTCGGTGCACTTCTCGGGGTCGATGACGTAGATAGTATCCGCTTCCTTGATGGCGCCGTTCTTGCACTCAACCTCGCAGGCGCCGCAGCTGATACACTCGTCCGTGATCTTGTAAGCCATGCAACCTCCTCCTTCTGTGTTTGTCCTATTTCTTCGTTCCGGTGGACTTCTTCCCGGGCTTGATCTTGAGCTTCTTCAGCAGGGCTTTGGCCGAGCATTCGGGCACGAAGACGCTGACATCGCCACCGCCCTGGGCCGCCTCCTTGAGCAAGCTGGAACTGATGAATTGGTACTCCGCATGGGACATGAGGCAGATGGTGTCTATGGATGGCGCCATCTTGCAGTTCATCAGGGCCATGTCGAATTCCCGCTCGAAATCTGACCCCATGCGCAGACCGCGGACGATGAACTTGGCCCCAATGCGCCTGGCGAACTCGATGGTGAGCGAGCTATAGGCTTGGACGCGGATGTTGGGGAGGTGCGCCGTGGCCTCCTCCATGAGCTTCACACGCTCTGCGGTCGTGAACAGGAGATTCTTCGGAGGCGTGTCGAACACTCCGATGACCAGCCTGTCGAATAGGGAGGCCGCCCTCGCGGCCACGTCCACATGCCCCTTGGTGACCGGGTCAAAGCTGCCGGGATAGAGCGCTATCCTCAATTCTCACCCTCCTGTCGATAGAATGAAAGGCAGGTATCGCCGTACCGCCGGCTCTTTGTCAGGGCGAAGAGCCCATACCTCTGGGGCAGCGGCTGGCGGGTGGAGTGCTGGACCACCACCGTGGAGTCCGGCGAGACCACCCGGGACTCAAAGAGGCTGTCCAGGACCCCGCCAAGCGAGGTGTCCGAATAGGGCGGGTCCAGGAAGACGACATCGTAGGCTCTGTCGATGAAGGACAGGGCCCTGTTGACGCTGCAGCAATAGACCGAGGCCTGGGGCTGTAGCCCCGTCTTCTTCAGGTTGTCCCGGATCACGTCGCAGGACCTGGCACTGCGCTCCACGAAATCCACCCGGCTGGCACCACGGCTGAGGGCTTCGATGCCCAGGGCACCGCTGCCAGCATAGAGGTCAATGGCATGCCAGTCCTCGCCGACCATGGACTGCAGTATGGAGAACATGGCCCCGCGAACCATGCCGGTTGTGGGGCGGGTGTGACTCCTCGGGGACTTGAGCCTGGCGCCTTTGGCGCTGCCGGAGATTACTCGCATGCTCAGACTACCATTATAGCTGAATTGACTTCGCAATCAAAAAGACCGGTGAGCCAGAAACCGCCTTGCGGATGGAATGCAGGGATGCTCCGCCTCGGCTGGGAAGGAACGCGGGCTGCATCTGTTCCGGAAGCCACCCCGCACCCGGGGATCAGGCCTTGACCCGTCCGGCGATCCGGTCCCCCATCTCCCTGGTTCCCACCATCGTCCCACCCTCATCCATGATATCGTAGGTGCGGCAGCCGGACTCCAGGGCGGCGATCACCGCATCCTCGACGACGCCCGCCTCCTCCTCCAGTCCGCAGGAGTAGCGCAGCATCATGGCGCCGCTCAGGATGGTAGCCACCGGGTTGGCCATGTTCTGGCCCGCCCTCCTGGGGGCGCTGCCATGGATCGGCTCGTAGAGTCCGAAGGCCGTCGCCCCCGCCCCGGGCACGCCGGCAAGGCTGGCCGAGGGAAGCATGCCCATCGAGCCCGCCAGCATCGATGCCTCATCAGTCAGGATATCGCCGAAGGTGTTCTCGGTGACCAGAACATCGAAGTAGGTGGGGCGCTGGATCAGCCTCATGGCGCAGGCATCGACCAGCATGTGCTCCAGTTCCACCCCGGGGTAGTCCACCGCCACCTCCGTGGCCACCTGCCGCCACAGCCGGGAGGATTCTAGAACATTGGCCTTGTCCACTGACACCAGCTTCCGGCGGCGGCCCATGGCCAGCTCGAATCCCACCCTGAGGATCCGCTCGATCTCTTTCTCCGAGTAGACCATGCTGTCCACAGCCCTCCTGCCGGTGGCGGCCTGCCAGCGCTTCTTGGGCCGGCCGAAGTAGAGTCCGCCAGTAAGTTCGCGCACCACCAGGAGGTCAACCCCCCTGACGATCTCGGGCTTCAGGGTGGTGGAATCGACCAGCATGGGGAAGACCTTCACCGGCCGGAGATTGGCGAAGAGCCGCAGTCCCTTGCGCAGCGCCAGGAGGCCATCCTCAGGACGGACCCTAGCCAGGGGATCGTCCCACTTGGGGCCGCCCACCGCGCCCAGCAGGACAGCATGGCAGCGCTTGCACAGCCTCAGGGTGTCATCGCTCAGGGCCACGCCCGACTCGTCGATGGCGGCTCCGCCGACAGCGCCGTAGTGGAGCCGGAACTCGTGGCCGAATCGCTGTGACACCGCCTCCAGAACCTTGACCGCCTCGGCCACCACCTCGGGACCAACGCCATCGCCGGGCAGCACGGCGATACTGAACTTCATGGAATCACCCCCCTGGCCTTGAGTCTGGCCCTGGTGTGCTCGATGAGTCCGCCCGCGGCGATGAGCTCCAGCATGAACTGGGGGTAGGGTTGGGCACGATAGACCGTGCCTCTGGTGACATTCCTGATCCGGCCGGTCTCCAGATCGATCTCAAGGGTGTCGCCGGATTCCGTTCCGGCCACCACTTCTTCACAGGTGAGTATGGGCAGGCCGATGTTGATGGCATTGCGGAAGAAGATCCGGGCAAAGCTCCCGGCCACTACGCAGGCAACGCCGGAGGCCTTGATGGCCAGAGGGGCATGCTCCCGCGAGGAGCCGCAGCCGAAGTTGGCCCCGGCGACGATGAAGTCCCCGGCGCTGACCCTATTCACGAACTGGACGTCAATGCCCTCCATGGCATGCTTGGCCAGCTCCGCCCCCTCGGAGACATTGAGATAGCGCGCCGGGATGATAGCGTCCGTGTCCACATTGACGCCATACTTGTGCACCGTGCCGCTGAGCTTCAACCGGCCACCTCAACGGGACTGACGATCCTGCCCGCCACGGCACTGGCCGCCGCCACCGCGGGATTGCTGAGATAGACCTCGGACTGAGGGCTGCCCATCCGGCCCACGAAGTTGCGGTTCGTGGTGGACACGCAGCGCTCGCCGGCAGCCAGCACCCCCATGTAGCCTCCCAGACACGGGCCGCAGGTAGGGGTGCTCACCGCGGCCCCCGAACCGACGAAGACCTCCATCAGGCCCTCTCTCAAAGCCTCAAGATAGACGCGCTGGGAGCCGGGGATGACGATGCAGCGGACCCTGGGATGCACCTGCCGGCCCCGGAGCACCCGGGCGGCAATACGGAGATCCTCCAGCCGGCCGTTGGTGCAGCTGCCGATGACCGCCTGGTCGATCTCGATGCCGCCCACCTGGCTGACCGGCCTGGTGTTGGCCGGTGAATGGGGGCAGGCAACCTGGGGCTCGATCCGGGAGATATCGTACTCCACCACCCTCTCATATCCGGCGTCCCTGTCCGGCTGATAGACCTGGTAGGGCCGCCTGGCCCGGTCCCTGACATACTCCTCGGTTGCTTCATCTACCGCGAAGAGGCCCGCCTTGGCCCCGGCCTCGATGGCCATGTTGGCCATGGTGAAGCGTCCGTCCATGGAGAGATTCCTCACCGCTTCGCCGGAGAACTCCATGGCGGAGTAGAGGGCGCCGTCCACACCGATGTCGCCTATGGTGTGCAGGATGAGGTCCTTCCCGCCCACCCACTGAGGCAGCGAGCCGCGGTAGACGAACCTGATGGTGGCAGGCACCTTCATCCAGATCTCGCCGCTGGCCATGGCCGAGGCGATGTCCGTGGAGCCCATGCCGGTGGAGAAGGCCCCCAGCGCCCCGTAGGTGCAGGTGTGGGAATCGGCGCCGATGACCACATCTCCGGGGAGGACCAGCCCCTGCTCCGGCAGGAGCACGTGCTCGATGCCCATTCTACCGACCTCGAAGTAGACCAGTCCCTGCTCCAGAGCGAAGTCCCGGACCAGCCTGGCCTGCTCCGCGGAGAGGATATCCTTGTTGGGGGTGAAGTGATCAGGGACCATGACCACCTTCCGGGGATCGAAGACCCGGCTGACGCCGATGCGGCGGAACTCCCTGATGGCGATGGGGGCGGTGATGTCATTGGACAGGACGAGGTCCACTCTGGCGTTCACCAGCTCGCCAGGGTCGACCCTTGCCTTTCCGGCATGGGCGGCCAGGATCTTCTCAGCCAGCGTCAACCGAGTTCCTCTTCTTGGCGGCCAGCAGCCGATTGAGGGCATTCATGTAGGCCCGGGCGCTGGCCACGATGATGTCGGTGGCCGCCCCGCGTCCGGTGTAGGTGACACCATCGCTCTCGATCCTGATCAGCACCTCGCCGATGGCGTCGATGCCCGCCGTGACCGAGCTGACGCTGAACTCCGTCAGCCTGTTGGGCACGCCGATGATCCGGTTGATGGCTTTGTAGACCGCATCCACCGGACCGGTGCCCAGGGCGGCGTCGGCGGAGACCTGGCCGCCCGGCCCGATCAGCCTCACCGTGGCCGTGGGCATGCCGTGGTCGCCGCAGGACACGCCGACATGGTCCAGGTGGTACGTCTCAGAGGAGGTGCGCATCTCTTCGGCCACCAGTGTCTCGATGTCCCGGTCGGTGACCTCCTTCTTCTTGTCGGCCAGATCCTTGAAGGCCAGGAAGGCCCGATTCAGGTCTTCTTCGGCCAGGGCGAAGCCCAGTTCGGCCAGCCTTTCCTTGAAGGCGTGGCGTCCGCTGAGCTTGCCCAGCACCAGACTGCTGGCCGGAATGCCCACGTCCCGGGGGTCCATGATCTCGTAGGTGATGGCCTTCTTGAGCACACCATCCTGATGGATGCCCGACTGGTGACGGAAGGCGTTCGACCCGACGATGGCCTTGTTGGGCTGGACCATGAAGCCGGTAAGGTCACTCACCATCCGGCTGGTCTTGTAGATCTGAGTGCTGTCGATCCCGGTGCTCAGGTCGAAGAGGTCGTGGCGGGTCTTGATGGCCATGACGATCTCCTCCATGGAGGCATTGCCCGCCCGCTCCCCGATGCCGTTGATGGTGCACTCCACCTGCCTGGCCCCCTGCCGGACGGCTTCCAGACTGTTGGCCACGGCCAGACCCAGGTCGTTGTGGCAGTGAACGCTGATGGTGGCCCTGCCGATGTTGGGCACGTTGTCCAGGATGCCCCGGATCAGCCCCCCGAACTCCTGAGGTATGGCGTAGCCCACGGTGTCAGGGATGTTCACCGTGGTGGCACCGGCCTCGATAACCGCCTCCAGGATGGTGTAGAGATACGCCGGCTCGGTCCGGCTGGCGTCCATGGGGGAGAACTCCACGTCGCCGACATACTTCCTGGCCCGGGCCACCATGTCCCTCGCCTGGCCAAGCACCTCTTCACGGCTCTTCCTGAGCTGATGGGCCAGATGGACATCCGAGGCGGAAAGAAACACGTGGATGCGGGGATGCTCCGCCTCGCCGATGGCCTCCCAGGCGGTGTCGATGGCCTTGGGGTTAGCGTGAGCCAGCGCACAGACGCTGGAGCGGCGGACCTCCAGGGCGATGTGTCGCACCGCCTCGAAATCGCCCTTGGAGCTGGCCGGGAAGCCGGCCTCGATGACGTCCACACCAAGGCACTCCAGCTGTCTGGCTATGCCCAGTTTCTCCTGGACGTTGAGCATGCCTCCCGCCGCCTGTTCCCCATCGCGGAGGGTGGTGTCGAAAATGATGACTCTGTTCATGTCAGTCCTTCAGAAGATGGTGCCCGCCGTCCCAGCCACCACCGCCGATAAGGGTAGCCCAGCCCGGCAGTGAAGCGCCGTTCCTCCGGGGAGTGCGTGTCAGCCCTTGAGCCAGGGCATCATATCCCGCAGGCTCTTGCCTACTATCTCGATGGGATGCGAGGCCTCGTTCCTCTTGATGGTGTTGAAGCACGGCCGGCCGGCCTGGTTCTCCAAGATCCACTCGCGGGCGAAGCTGCCGTCCTGGATCTCCTCCAGGATGATCCTCATCTCCTCCTTGACCATCTCATCGATGACCCGGGGTCCGCGGGTGTAGTCGCCGTATTCAGCCGTGTCGCTGACCGAATAGCGCATGTAGCTCAGTCCGCCCTGATAGATCAGGTCGGTGATCAGCTTCAATTCATGGAGGACCTCGAAATAGGCGATCTCCGGCTGATAGCCGGCCTCGATCAGCGTTTCAAAGGCGGCCTTGATCAGCGCCGAGACGCCGCCGCAGAGCACGGTCTGCTCCCCGAAGAGGTCGGTCTCCGTCTCTTCGGCGAAGGTAGTCTCGATGACCCCGGCCCGGGCGCAGCCGATGCCCTTGGCATAGGCCAGCGCCACATCCTTGGCCTTGCCGGAGGCATCCTGGTAGACAGCCACCAGCGCCGGAGGCCCCTTGCCCTCCGTGTAGAGCCTCCGCAGCATGTGACCCGGGCACTTGGGGGCAATCATGCTGACGTCGACATTGGCCGGGGGCACGATCTGGCCGTAGTGGATGTTGAAGCCATGTGCAAACATGAGGGTCTTGCCAGCGGACAGTCCCTTCTCAATAGACTCCCGATAGACCGCCGGATGGAGGTTGTCGGGAACCAGCATGACGATAATGTCGGCCGCTTTGGCCACCTTGTCCGCCGTGGCCACCTTGAAGCCGGCCTTCTGGGCGTTCTTCCACCCCTCGGTGCCGGGCGCCTCGGCCACCATCACCGTGCAGCCGCTGTCCTTCAGGTTGTTGGCATGGGCATGTCCCTGGCTGCCGTAGCCAATGATGCCAATGGTCTTGCCCTTGAGCAGATTCATCTTGGCATCGCGATCGCGATAGATCCTGGGCATCACTCCTCCTCTTCTGGCTGGTCCGCCCCGCGGCGCTGGGATTTTGACATTAACTTTTAGCACAAGCTCATCATGCAGTCAAATAGGACAGGCTCCCGGCGGCCTAGTCTCCGGCCCCGCAGCAGCGCCGGCAACCCGACGGAGAGCCAGTCTCCCGGAAGACCTTCTCCGCATGCCACGAGCCCTCACCGGTCAGCCTCAGGGCAGCCACGAAATGCCCGTCGACGGTGTAGGCCCGGCACCAGTCGCCGCTCCCCGTCATTCCCACCTCGTCGAGAACAACGTCGCGGCCCTGCCTCACCAGGGCCTCGGTGGCCCTGTCCAGAATGACCGCCCTCCAGTGCAGAAGCACTTCATCCATGGCGCGGAGCAGGTTCTCAAGGCAGCCCTCCCGGCAGGCCTGCTCCAGCACCTCCAGCGAGACGGCGTCATCAATGGCAAAGGGCTCACTCCTCAGCCGGGCCAGCTTCCGCAGATGGGCGCCGCAGCCCAGCGTCTGGCCGATGTCATGAGCCAGGGAACGGACATACGTGCCAGCCCCGCACTCCACCTCGATGGTGAACTGAGGCAGCTGCCACTGCACCAGATCCAGGCGGGATATCTCGACCCGCCGGGCCTCCCTGGCTACCTCTTTGCCCTCCCGGGCCAACTGGTAGAGCCGCTTCCCCTTGTGCTTCAAGGCGCTGTGCATGGGCGGGATCTGCGCCGTGACGCCCCGGTACTGTTCCAGTGTCCGGGCCACCTGCTCCGCGGTGACGCCGGAGGGGTCACCCTGCGAGACCACTCTGCCGGTGGCGTCGTAGCTGTCTGTGTCGGTGCCCAGCACAATCTCCGCCCGGTATGTCTTGCTGGCCTTGGAGAGGAACTCGACGATCCGGGTGGCCTGGCCCAGGCAGACCACCAGCACGCCGGTAGCTTCGGGGTCCAGGGTGCCAGCATGACCGGCACGTCGCTCGCCGGTGAGCCGCCGGATACGGGAGACCACAGCGAAGGAGGTCAGTCCGGCAGGCTTGTCGATGTTGAGGATGCCGTCAATGCTCACCTGATTGCTGTCCCTCGGTCTCGCCGGCGGACAGCTCGCTCATCATCTGAAGGACTCTGCCCGCCCGCTCAAGGGAATCATCGTAGCAGAAGCTCAGCACAGGGCTGTGCCGCAGACGCAGACGCGCATCCAGCTCTCTCCTGAGGAAGCCTGAGGCGGCGTCCAGGGCCGTCATCACGGCGGCCTTCTCGGCCTCAGTGCCCATGACACTCACGAACACCCTGGCATGCTGCAGGTCCGGGGAAACCGCCACCCGGGTGACGGTGACGAAGGCGCCTAGCCTGGGGTCCTTGGCCTCGCGGTGGAGCAGATCGCTGATCTCGTCCCGAATGAAGTGGCTCAACCGCTCAGTGCGCCGACTCATCGACTTTGTCCTTGCGGTAGGCCTCGATGACGTCGCCGACGGCGAACTGGTTGAATCCGTCCACTCCAACGCCGCATTCCATGCCACCAGCCACCTCTTTGACATCGTCCTTGAATCGCCTCAGGCTGGCAATGCTGGACTGGAGTATGACTTCCTTGTTCCGGATGACCCTGATGAAGGCATTCCTCTTCAGGACACCGTCGCTGACATAGACGCCGGCCGCCTTGGCATGGCGCCCCGCCGAGAAGATGGCCCTGACCTCGGCATGCCCCTCAACCACCTCGAGGTAGGTGGGCTCCCTCATGCCCTTCAGCGCCCTCTCCACGTCGGCTATCAGGTCGTAGATGATGTCATACAGCCGGATGTCCACTCCGTCGGAGTCCGCCATTCTCTGGGCCCCCACGGTGGGAGCGGTGTGGAATCCGACGATGATCCCTTTGGAGGCCAGAGCCAGCAGCACATCCCCTTCGGTGATGGCGCCGCTGCCGGTGTGAATGACCTTCAGCCGGACCTCCTCCGACCCCAGACGCTCCAGGGAGTCCCTTATGGGCTCGATGCTGCCCTGAACATCGGTCTTCAGGATCAGGTTCAAGTCCTTGGCCTGTCCGGCCTGGATCTGGGCGTAGACATCGTCGAGCTTGACCGGCCTCACCGGCCTGAGCAGTCTCTGCTGCTTCTCCTGCTGCCGTTTCTCCACCACGGAGCGGGCATCCCTATCGCTGGCGAAGACCTCGAAATCGTCCCCGGCATGCGGCACGCCGCTCAGGCCGAGTATCTTCACTGCAGAGGAGGGCTCGGCCTTCTTCACCCGCTTGCCCGCATCATTGAACATGGCCTTGATCTTCCCCCAGGCATCGCCGACAACCACGGCATCCCCGGGCTTGAGGGTGCCCTTCTGGACCAAGACGGTGGCCAAGGCGCCCTTGGTCTTGTCCAGTCCCGCCTCGATGACCACTCCGTTGGCCGACGCGTCCGGATCGGCCTTGAGCTCCAGCATCTCGGCCACCACCAGGATGTTCTCCAGAAGATCGGGGATCCCCTGCTTCATCTTGGCCGAGACGGGGACGAAGACGGTATCACCACCCCACTCCTCGATGACCAGCCCTTCTTCGGCCAGTTGCTGCTTGATCCTGTCCACATTGATGCCGGGCTTGTCGATCTTGTTCAGCGCCACCACAATGGGAACGCCGGCGGCGCGGGCATGCGATATGGCCTCCCGTGTCTGCGGCATCACGCCGTCGTCGGCAGCAACCACCAGCACGGCCACGTCGGTGACCTTGGCCCCCCTTGCCCGCATGGCCGTGAAGGCCTCGTGTCCCGGGGTGTCCAGGAAGGTGATCTTCCTCCCGGATACCTCAACCTGATAGGCACCGATGTGCTGGGTGATGCCCCCTGCCTCGGAGGCCACCACGTTGGCCAGCCGGATGGCATCCAGGAGCTTGGTCTTGCCGTGGTCGATATGCCCCATCACGGTGACCACCGGGGGCCGCGGCTGCAGGTTCTCCTCCCGGGCCTCCTTCTTGGCCACGGCCTCCACCTTGGGCGCCTGTTTCTCCACCACCTCGTAGCCCAGGTCCGAAGCCACCACTGCAGCGGTGTCATAGTCAATGGTTTGGTTGAGATTGGCCATGATCCGGTAGTTCATCAGCAGCTTGATGATCTCCACGCCGCTGACACTCAGCATGCCGGCCAGTTCCTTCACCGTCAGCAGGGCTGGGATCTCCAGCCGGCGCGGGCTGTCCTTCTTGGCCGCCGAATCCCTCTTGCCAGCAGTTCTCGTCATTCAGGGTCTCCGATTCCGGAGGATGGTTCCTCCGCACTGTGAGTCAGCTCAGCGCCGAACCGGACGATGTCGGCCCAGTTCTCATTGGCGATCCTGCCCCGCAGCACGTGCTCCAGTCTGTTCCTGGTCAACCGTTTGCCCCAGCAGGACGGAGCCGAACAGAGGTAGGCCCCTCTTCCGGGCTTCCTGCCCGAACGGTCCACTTCGGCCACTCCGGCGGCGCTGCTGTAGACGACACGGATGAGCTGCCGCTTCGGCTTCACCTCGCGGCAGGCGATGCAGGTGCGCTGCGGGATGTGTTTCAGGGCTTGCTGTCCGACTCTGGCTCCTCCTCTGCCGCGACGTCCAGGTCGGCCTCCGCTTCTAGATCCGCCTCAGAGGTGTAGTCATCGAAATCGTCGGCCACGACCCGCCGCGCTCCCTTCTTGGCCTTGGGCTTGCCGGCGACGTCGTCCTCCTTGACCGGGCTCCCCTTCTTGCCCTTCTTGCCCTTGGTGTCCAGGATGACCACCGGCTTCTCCTCCACCTTCTTCTTAGAGTAGCGGCCCTTGAGGTTCCCGGTGACCACCTCTATCTCCGAGAGTATCTCCTCGAAGGAGTAGACCCGCTGCGGAGCCTCAGCTTCGGGTTCAGCGGTGAACTCCACCGGCGCCGCCACCTCTGCCGCCGGCGGCGCTTCCTCTACCGCCGGAACCACAGCCTCCGCTTCAACAGCCGCCGCAGCCACAGTCTCCGCCGGGCCTTCCACGGCCACAATCTCGGCCGCTGCCTCAGCCACCGGCGCCACCTCTTCAATCGGAGGAGCCGCCTCCGCCTTGGGTGCCACCACCCCCTCCAGCATGGAGGTGCTCTTGATATCAATTCTCCAGCCGGTCAGCCTGGCTGCCAGTCGGGCATTCTGCCCTCCCTTGCCGATGGCCAGGGAGAGCTGCTTGTCGGGGACAACAACGCTGGCGCTCTTCTCGTCGCCATTGATGTCCACCTTGACGACGGAGGCCGGGCTCAGGGCGTTGCCGATGAAGACGGCCGGGTCGGGATGCCACTGGATGACATCGATCTTCTCTCCGCCGAGCTCTTTGGTGATGTTCTGAATCCTGATGCTGCGCAATCCCAGGCACGATCCCACAGCGTCGACCCCTTCCTGACGGGATGACACGGCCACCTTGCTCCGATGGCCCGGCTCGCGGGCCACTGCCTTGATCTCCACGGTGCCGTTGTAGACCTCCGGGATCTCGATCTCGAAGAGACGTCGCAGCAGACTCTGGTGGGTCCGCGAGACCACCAACTGCGTACCTCTGGGGGTGCGCAGCACCTTCAGCAGGTAGTAGCGATGCCTCTGGCCAAGGCGGTAGCGGTCCGTGGCCATCTGCTCGGGCAGCGGAAGAATGGCCTCCGCCTTGCCCAGATCAACCATGATGTGCCTGGCATCTATGGCGTTGACCACGCCGCTGACGACGTCTCCTTCCTTGTCGGCGTACTCGCCGAAGATGGCGTCCCGCTCAGCGTCGCGCAACCGCTGCAGGATGACCTGCTTCGCGGTCTGGGCGGCGATGCGACCGGCATTCTCCGGGGTGCACTCAACCTCGATGATATCGCCGACCTGGGCCTCGGGCCTGTGCTTCCTGGCCTCAGAAAGCAGCATCTCCTTCCGGGGATCCGACCGCCTCTTGACCACCTTCTTCTGGGCGTACACCTTAACATCGCCCGTCTGGGAGAGGATCTTGACGCTGATTTCCTGGTCAGGCGCGAAGCTGGTCTTCTTGAATATCGGCACCAGGGCCGACTCAACGGTCTTGAGGATCACCTCTTTGGGCAGGTTCCTCTCCGCCGCGAGTTGGGTGAGAGCAATGACGAACTCAGTCTTCATCTCCCGAGCGTTCCTCCCATCTGTCTCTCTACCACCTATCCATCCCCTAACCAAAAAGAGTGGGATGAAACCCACTCCTCACGCAGGCCAGGTTTGGCCATAATGTATCACAACTGAGCCGACAATGCAATCTGAGCGTGCGGCAGCAGCGGGACAGCAGAATACGAAGTGGTCCGCCTCGAGGCAATACACCTGGGATTCTATGACTGCGAAGTATAGTCTATGCGATAGTTCTGGCCACTGAAGCCGGCGGTCAGATCTGCTCCTTGACCTTCCTGGCCACGAGTCTGTTCATCCCCTGCACGGCGGCCAATTCGTCGAGAGTGGCCTCCCTGATCCTTCTGACTGACCCGAACCGCTTCAGCAAGGCCCGCCTTCTCTTGGCTCCAACGCCCGGTATGCCGTCCAGCGACGACGAGAAGGCGCCTCTGCGGTGGACCTTGTGGTAGTAGCCCACAGCGAAGCGATGCGCCTCGTCCCTCACCCTCTGCACGAACTGGAGGGCCGCCGACTGGCGGGGAAGCATGATGGGTTGGGCAACGCCGGGCACCCAGAGGGCCTCGTTCTCCTTGGCGATGCCGACGCAGGGAATGGCACCGGCCCCGGTCTCCCCCAGGGCCTCGACAGCGGCGTTCAACTGACCCCGGCCGCCGTCGACGAGGACCAGGTCGGGCATTGTCCCCCAGCCCCCCTCCCGGGGCTCGCGGGGGACTCTCCTGAAACGGCGCCTGAGCACCTCCTGCAGCATAGCGTAGTCGTTGGCCCCGGCGACCGACTTGATGCGGAACAGCCGGTAACGGGCCTTCCTGGGCAGACCCCCCTCGAAGACCACCATGCTGCCTACGGCCGAGGTGCCCTGGATGTTGGACACGTCGTAGCCCTCCACCCTCTCGGGAAGCGCCGGCAGCGACAGCACCCGCCGCAACTCCTCCAGGGCCTCGGCTAGCGCGTCGGGGGTGGCCAGCGACTTGACCCTGGCCTGCTCCAGGCCCAGCCGGGCATTCCGGGCCACCATATCCACCAGCCCCCTCCCCAATCCCCGTCGGGGCACCCGGAGCTGCACCTTCCTCCCTTTTCTGCCGGCAAGCCACGCCCCGACCAGCGGCATGTCGTCCACGGGATGCTCCAGCAGTATCCGCCGGGGTATGTGAGAGGCCGAGACGTAGAACTGCTCCACGAAGCTGGTCATGATCCGGGAGGGCTCTTCATCCCTGGTCCCTGTGAGGATGAAATGCTCCCTCCCGATGAGCTTCCCCTGCCGGATGAAGAAGATCAGCACGTAGGCCTGGTCGCCGGTCTGGGCGAAGGCAATGACATCCGCTTCCCCTTCCGCCTGGGCTATCTTCTGCTCCTCGGTGACCCTGTTGACGGCCTGGATCTGGTCGCGCAACGTGGCCGCCTTCTCGAAGTCCAGAGCCTCCGCTGCCTGCCTCATCCTGCCCTGCAGCTCCCTCAGTATCGCCTCGTGCCTGCCCTCGAGGAAGAGGACCACCCGGTGGACCATCGCCGCGTACTCCTGGCGGCTGACCGCGCCGATGCACGGGCCAAGGCAGCGCCGGATGTCGTATTCTAGGCAGGGCCGCAGCGCCGTGCCGGCGATGGGGCTTCGGCAGTGGCGGACGGGGAAGAGCTTCCTGAGCAGAGCCAAGGTGGTCCGCAGGGAACCAGCACTGGCGTACGGGCCGAAGTACCGGGCTCCGTCGTTCTCCACGCGGCGGGTGACGTACACCCGGGGCCAGTCCTCGTTGAGGCCTATCTTCAGGTAGGGGTAGCTCTTGTCATCCTTGAGGCGGATGTTATAGCGGGGATGGTACTTCTTGATCAGGCTGCACTCCAGAAGCATGGCTTCCTGTTCCGAATCGGTGACATAGAAGTCTACGTCCGCGGCCTGAGCCATCATACGCGACGTCTTCAGAGATAGGCCATCCGGAGAGCCGAAGTAGGACGCCACCCGGTGGTGGAGGCTGGCCGCCTTGCCCACGTACAGGACATTGTCCTGTTCATCCTTCATCAGGTACACTCCAGGCTTGGCCGGCAGCGTGCGCCATTGCTGCTGGAGATGGTCTTGCCGTACCGCCATGAGGCAATTTTACATTGTTGGCAGCCCTTATGCTAAAATAGTCCCCGCCCTCATAAATCGCACCTTGAAGGAGACCTCCGATGAAACAGGGAATAGATAGTTTCTTGCGTCATCTTGCCTCTGAGAAGAACTGCTCGGCCAACACGGTGGCCGCCTACAGCAACGACCTCCTTCAGATGGCCGACTTCCTGCAGAGCAAGGGGGCCAAGGACTGGCCCGACGTGGACCACCAGATGATCATGAGCTACTTCATTGAGCTGAAGCAGCGCGGCTATGCGCTGACAACCATCGCCCGCAAGACCGCCTCTGCCCGAACTCTGTTCAAGTACCTGGAGAAGGAAGGGGTGATCCGGAACAACCTGACCGACAACATCGGCACCCCCAGGGTGAAGAGGAGCCTGCCCCAACCGCTGCCACAGAACAAGGTGAAGGAACTGCTGAAGCAGCCCGACAAGTACCCCACCCCCGAGGCCAAGCGCGATAAGGCCATGATCGAACTCCTCTGCGCCAGCGGCATGCAGGTCAGCGAGATCACCTCGCTCAACGTGGATGATCTGAACCTGCAGGGAGAACCGATCATCGTCACCGGATCCAGGGACCGGAACACCTCCGTCAGCCGGAACAACGTGCCCGCTCTGAAGAGCTACCTGGACGAGGTCCGCCCCCAGTTGGTACACCACAGAGACGAGAAGGCCCTCTTCCTCAACAGACTGGGGCAGAGGCTGACCAGGCAGGGGTTCTGGCAGATAGTCAAGGCCTATGCCAGAGAGGCCAAGCTGGACAACGAGGTGACCCTGCGTTCCCTGCGGCACAGCTTCGTGCCCATCTCTCAGGGCGCCAGCACCTGAGGCAGGGCCGGTCTCCCGCCGGCCTCTTCCATGGCGGTGACCATCGCCAGGGCAGAGCCAGACTGAGGGGACGGCCAGACGGAGTCTGCAGACAGAAGGAGGACTGGGGCAATGGCACTTCTGTACGAGAAGCGGGGCAAGATCGCCCAGATCACCATCAACCGTCCCCGGTCGCTGAACTCCCTGGACCCTCAGACCTTCAAGGAGCTGAGCGACGCGCTGACAAGCTACCGCGACGATAGCGACCTCTGGGCGGCCATCCTCACCAGCAGCGGCAGCCGGGCATTCTGCGTGGGCGCCGACATCAAGGACATGCTGCCCATGCTGGGCAGCATCCGCAACGAATGGTGGCGGCTGCCCCCCACGATACTCCGGGGACTGGAGCTGTGGAAGCCGATCATCGCCGCCGTCAACGGTCATGCCCTGGGCGGAGGCCTGGAGCTGGTGCTGGCCTGCGATCTGAGGATCGCCGCCGAGCACGCCACCTTCGGGGCGCCCGAGGTGAACCTGGGCATCATCCCCGGCTGGGGCGCCACACAGAGGCTGCCCCGGTCCGTCCCCTTCGCCAAGGCGGCCGAGATGATCTTCTTCGGGCAGCGCATCGACGCCCAGGAGGCCTACCGCATCGGACTGGTGAACAAGGTGGTGCCCCAGGACCAACTCATGGCCACGGCCGAGGAATGGGCGCAGAAGCTGTGCGAGATGCCCCCGTTGGCCATCAGGGCAGCCAAAGAGGCCATGATCAGGGGGACGGAGATGAGCCTCGAAGAAGGCCTGATGCTGGAGTCGAGGCTGATGGACGTCGTCGTCGCCAGCGAGGACCACAGGGAGGCCAGGGACGCCTGGCTGGAGAAGCGGAAGCCCGATCTCAAAGGCCGGTAGCGGCCGGGGTACGGTAGACTGAACAGGAACCGGATCAAGAAAGGAGCAAGCTCGAGATGAACATCAAGAACGTCGGTGTGGTGGGCTGCGGTCAGATGGGCGGGGGCATCGTGGAGGTCAGCGCCAAGGCTGGCTACCACGTGGTGGTGCTCGAGGTGAATCAGGCCTTCCTGGACAAAGGAATGGCCAACGTCACCGCATCACTGGACAGGGCAGCCAAGAAGGGGCGGATAACCGAAGAGGAGAAGGACAAGATCCTGGGCCGGATCAAGGGGACCACCAGCTTCGATGATTTCAAGCACTGCGACCTGGTCATCGAGGCCGTCATCGAGAACATGGAGGAGAAGAAGCGGGTCTTCGCCGCCCTGGACAAGGCCTGCCCGCCCCACGCCATCCTGGCCAGCAACACCTCCTGCCTGTCCGTCCTGGACATGGCCATGGCCACCAGGAGGCAGTCGCAGGTCCTGGGACTCCACTTCTTCAATCCCGTTCCGGTGATGAAGATCGTCGAGATCGTGAAGACCATCCTCACTTCTGACGATGTCGTCGCCGCCGGCAGGGCCTTCTGCGACTCCATCGACAAGAAGTCGGTGCTCTGCAAGGACACGCCGGGCTTCATCGCCAACCGGCTGGCTATCATCGTGGTCATCGCCACCATCCGGGCCTACGAGCAGGGTCTGGCCACCAAGGAGGACATCGACCTGACCATGAAGCTGGGGCTGAACCACCCCATGGGGCCGCTGGAGCTGGCCGACTTCATCGGTCTGGACACGCTCTACTTCATCGCCTGCGCCATGTACGACGAGCTGAAGGACCCGGCCTACCTGCCCCCCGTGCTGCTGAAGAAGATGGTCATCGCGGGGCAGTTGGGCCGCAAGAGCGGCAAGGGCTTCTACGACTACAAGTAGTACCCCTACCGAGGGTGGACCCCCGGCCGATAGAGGACAGCATCCGGCGGATGTGCAACCCCGTGTTCAGCATCCGCCGGAGTCTTTACACGGCCCGCCGGCGGGGTAGAATGGGGATGCAGAGGGGAGGACCAGTCGCGGGCTCCGCTGCAGCTCCGTGACCCGGTCGAAGGAGAGGCGCCGATGTGCAGGGTGAAGTGGAAGGCCACGGTGGGCATGGTCTGCCTGGTCATGGCGTCCGCTCTGCTCCTTCTGGCGGACTCCACCCCGACGACCAGCGCCTCCGATCTGGTTGAACCGGTGGGCGAGATCCACGCAGTCATCGTCGGCGTTTCAGCCTACCGCCACATCGACGACCTCCACACCCCGGACGACGGGGCCCGTCAGATCACACATCAGCTCCAGGAGATCTGGGGCAGCAGGGCTCATCTGCGGCTATTGCTCAACGGGGAGGCCACCCGGAACCGCATCGGCGAGGCCGTCTACTGGCTGGCTTCGTCCGTGGATGAGGACGACCTGACCTTGTTCTACTTCACCGGTCACGGCGACGCCGAAGGTCTGGCGCCCCATGATGCCCAGAAGGACTCTTCGTCCCACGACATCGCGCCGGAGGTGCTGGACCGGTGGCTGGACGCCCTGAGCTCCAGGAGGGTGGTGGTCATCATCGACTCATGCAAGGCCGGCGGCTACGCCATGGAGCTGGCCTGCAATGGCCGGGTGGTCCTGGCCAGTTGCGGCCAGAACCGGGACGCCAGGGGCGAGCTGTCCAACCGCATCGTCCAGGCCCTCCTTCAACCGGGCCCGCTGGACCTCAACTCCGATGGGCTGGTCTCCGTGGAGGAATTGCTCGACAACACCGCGCGTCAGGCGCGGTCGCAGCAGCCCTACCTCTTCGATGGCTGCCCCGGGGAGTTGCCACTGGTGGCCATCACCGCGCCCGTGGCCTAGCCGGCGACTCGGCCCGGCCTACCGCTCCAGGACCATGGCCATGCCCTGCCCTCCGCCGATGCACAGGTTGGCCAGGCCGCGGCGGGCCTGCCGCCTCTCCATCTCGTGCAGCAGGGTGACCAGTATCCTGGCCCCGGTGCACCCCAGGGGATGCCCCAGCGATATCCCCGAGCCGTGAGCGTTGACCTTCTCGCAGCCCGGCTCGCAGAAGTCCCGGCTCTCGCCGTAGCGGGGAATGCCCAGCTCCCTCATGCAGGCGATGGCCTGGGAGGCGAAGGCCTCGTTCAGCTCGATGACATCGATGTCCTTGATACTGCTGTCCAGCTTCTTCAGCAGCCTGCGGGTGGCCGGTATCGGGCCCAGTCCCATGTACTTGGGATCCACGCCGCCGGAGGCGTAGCCCCTGACAGAGGCCCTGATCTTCAGTCCGTGCCTCTCCGCAAACCCCCGGGAGGTCACCAGCAGGGCGGCTGCTCCGTCATTGATCCCCGAGGCGTTGCCGGCGGTGACCGTCCCTCCCTTGACGAAGGCCGGGGCCAGCTTGCCCATCTTCTCCGCATCGGTCTCCATCGGCCTTTCGTCTGTATCGAACATCAGGGGCGGACCCTTCTTCTGGGCGATGGGCACGGCCACGGTCTCCGCCTTGAAGACGCCCTCTTTGATAGCCTTCACCGCCCGGCGGTGGCTCTCCGCGCCCAGCTCGTCCTGCTCCCTCCTGGAGATGGCGTAATCCCGGGCTATGTTCTCCGCGGTCACCCCCATGTGGTAGTCATAGAGAATCTCCCACAGCCCGTCGTAGACCATCATGTCCAGTGCCTCGGCCTTCCCGCTGATGTCCATCCGGTATCCCCAGCGCGCCTTGGGCAGGGCGTAGGCCACGCTGGACATGCTCTCCATTCCCCCGGCCACAATGGCCTCGGCGTCCCCCGCCCGTATGGCCTGTGCCGCCAGGGCCACCGCCTTGATTCCCGAGGCACAGACCTTGTTGATGGTGTAGACGTTGGTCTCCTGGGGCACGCCGGCCCTGATGCTGGCCTGCCGTCCGGGATTCTGCCCCTGGGCGCCCTGGAGGACGTTGCCCATGATGACCTCGTCGATGTACACCGGCCGCAGGCTCTGGTCCCAGTCCATGTACCGGGCCTCGATCTCGCTCTTCTCCACATCGCGGGCCACGCTAGGCCTGATCTCCCTGGCGTCCCCGGGCACCCCCGGCCTGACGCCGGCCCTGACCAGCACCTCTTTGATCACCGTCCTGCCCAGATCGACGGCGGGCACGTCCTTCAGGGCCCCGCCGAAGGTGCCGATGGCGGTCCTCACGGCGCTGACGATCACCGGCTGTCTCTCATCCATTCCTGGTCCTCCTCACGTCAATACGATGGACTACGTCCCGCGCTTCTCGTAGTCGGCGCACCAGGTGGCGTTGGGCCTCTCCGAGTGGTGACAGGCGCTGCGCCAGTCCCACTTGCAGGTGTCGCAGAGGATGGTCTTCATGCCCAGGGTCTTCTTCACCCGGATCTTCATTCTGTCCAGCCAGCCCGGCCGGCGCTCGATATCGGTGGGCATAGTCAACTCGGAGGGGACGTCGTCCGCTTGCCGTCTATTGTAAGCTCCCCGCGTGCTCGGAATCAAATCCGCCCCCGCGCCCCACCTCCTTTGACTATCCGGCCACCCCCGACTACAATACCGCTGGAGGGCAAGTGGAGCACATCTGGGCACCCTGGAGGATGGAGTTCATCCTCACCGAGAAACCCACGGACTGCATCCTGTGCAAGAAGCCGGCGGAGAATGATGATGAATGCAACCTCATCCTCTTCCGCGGGAAGAAGAACTTCGTCATTCTGAACAAGTACCCCTACAACCCGGGGCACCTCATGGTGGCCCCCTACCGCCACGTGCCCAGCCTTGAAGACATGGAGGACGAGGAGCTTCGGGACCACTTCGAGCTGGTCCAAAGGGGGACCAGAGCGCTGCGCGGCGTTTTCGACCCCTCAGGATTCAATATCGGCATCAACATCGGCCGCTCGGCGGGCGCGGGCATCGCCGACCACACTCACACTCACATCGTCCCCCGGTGGCAGGGCGACACCAACTTCATGCCCGTGGTAGCCGACGCCAGGGTGCTGCCGGAGGGCCTGGCTTCCACCTACGCCAAGCTCAAGGGACTGCTGTAGCGCAGTCCCCGGCTCCGTGTGCTGATTCAGGCGTTCCGATTCTTAATCCTACGGGGAAAGGCAGGAAAGGCCAATGACCGCCAAACCGAAGGGCAGCGACCGACCCTGGCTCAAGAACTACAAGCTGGGACCGTACCATCTGAAGCAGACCCTGGAGCCGTATCCGCTGACGCCGGTGCACCGCTTCCTGGATGACTCGGCCGACGCCTATCCCACTCAGATCGCCGTGGAGTACCTGGGCAGAAGGATCAAATACGAGGACCTCAGGAGTTATGTCAACAGCCTGGCCCGGGCATTGGCTGAGCTGGGCATCGCCAAGGGGGACAGGGTGGCCACCGTCCTGCCCAATTGCCCCCAGTTCATCATGACCGACTTCGCCGTCTCCAAGGCCGGCGCCACGCTGGTCCCCTGCAGCACCCTCCACAAGGTGCGTGACCTGGAGTACGAGATCGGCGAGTCGGGGGCCCGTGCCGTAGTCTGCTCCGATGAGGCCTTCGGCCTGGTGGAGAAGCTCAAGGGCACGACCAAGCTGGAGTCCATCGTGGTCACCTCTCCCCTGGACTACGCTGCCGCGGAGCCGCAGCCCCAGCAGTTCCCCGGCGCCCACCGCTTCAAGGACCTCATCGCCAGGCATGAGCCGCGCCCGCCTGAGGTGGACATCGACCCCCGGGAGGATCTGGCCTATCTCTCTTTCACCGGCGGGGCCACCGGGGTGCCCAAGGGGGTGATGATCACCCACTACAACCGGGCCTGCAACGTCAGGCAAGCGCTGTGGCTGCTAGAGCCCCTGTGGCCCGGAATGAAGGGGAAAGGTGCCATTGAGACACTGGTTCCCCTGTTCCACTCCTACGGGCACCTGGGGATGCAGGTAGGCATGGCCCTGGGGCTGAGGCTGCTGCTGGTCTCCGATCCCAGGGATATCGATCAGGCGGTGAATCTACTGAAGGAAAACCGCCCCATGGTGGTCTACGTCGTTCCCACCCACCTGATGCGCATCGCCGAGCGGAATCTGGGCCGCCTGCCGGTCATGTTCATGTCCGGAGCGGCGCCCCTTCCCCAGCAGATCTTCGAAGCCATCAAGAAGGACATCATGATGCCGGTATCGGAGGGCTACGGCCTGACGGAGTGCGGTCCGCTGACCCACGCCAATCTGTCCACCTTCTCCAAGATCACCGGAATGGCCGCCAGGGAGACCCTGGGCATCGGCCTGCCCGTGCCCGACACCGAGGTCAGGATCGTCGATCTGGAGACCGGCGAGGAGTTGGCTGCCGGCCAGAGCGGAGAGCTGCTCATCCGGGGTCCCCAGACCATGAAAGGCTACTGGCCGAGGCCGGGGAGCGGACTGGACAACGGCTGGCTGCACACCGGCGATATCGCCCGGATGGACGAGAACGGCTATTTCGTCCTCGAGGACCGGATCAAGGACATGGCCAACGTCTCCGGCTACAAGGTCTATACCACCGAGGTGGACCAGGTCCTGTTCAAATACCCCGGGGTGGCCATGGCCGCCGCCATCGGCGTCCCCGACCCCGAGCGGCCCGGCAGCGAGAGGATCAAGGCCTTCATCAAGCCGAGGGAGGAGTTCAAGGGCAAGCTCAATGCCGATGACATCATGGCCTACTGCCGCGAGAAGTTGCCGGCCATCGCCGTGCCCAGGTACATCGAGTTCCGGGACGAGCTGCCCCTGACAGTGACCGAGAAGATCTTCAAGAGGGCTCTACGGGAGGAGGAGATCAAGAAGGCCGGCCAGTGACCGCCCGCGTCAGGCGCGCTGCGCTTCCCCGCCCTTCTTGCGGATGACCACCATCTGGCGGATCTCAGCGCAGACCGGGTTGTCCGGACAGACCTCGCAGGAAACGGCCGCCTCGCACTCGTAGATCCCGTCCGCCACCAGCTTCAGCCGCTGGCGGCGCAGATCATGGCAGAGCTTCCTCACCTGGCAGCCGATGCCTTCCAGGCCGGCCACGTCATCGGGGCTGGAGGTGACGAACAGGACCTCCGCCGCCTCTATCCCGGCCAGGGCGCCGCGGATATGGGCCATGATCTCCCCGCCCAGATTGCGGAAGGAGAATCCCGCGTCGCAGGCCTCGGCGCTGACCCGGGCCCAGAGTCTCTCGCCCCCGCCCCGGACCATATAGCCGGGAATCCTGGTGGCGCTGTGCAGCTGCCGCTCCAGCTCCAGGTAGGTCCCCACCCCCACCCCCGGCCCGGCGGCCAGGACCACCTGCCCGAAGGGGACTGCCCACCCTCCCGACCGGCGCAGGTCGGGAACGTCCGGCCCGATGAGCATGATCCGTCCATCGATGACCTGCCCGGGGTCCTCGGTGCAGATGGTGAAGCCGGTGCCCCTGCTCCTGGGACCGCCCAGTTCCACCGCGGTGTTCTCCTTCAGGATCAGCGGTCCGTCGTCCCGGCCGGAGTGGCTCCGGCCTCGCCCCTGGGCATCGGCAAGCCAGATCCGCTGGTCCCTGCCCCGGGAGACCAGCCCGGACTCGTACTCGCGCAGCCGGCCAATGTAGGCGTCGAGGGCATTCATGGGCGCTCAGGTCAGAACCAGATCAGCCCGGCCCTTCTCCTTCAGGTACAGCGGATAGCGGCGGTACATCGGCTCGATGACCGGCAGGAGCTTGAGGATCTTGGGGATGGGCCCCCGGGCCACAATGGCCTTGGTGGTCAGGGCCTTGGCCAGATTCACCTTGCCATGCCAAAACCGGTGGGCCTCGTCCGCAGTCAAGGTGAAGGTGGCCGTGGGAGTGATGCTGTCGTCGTTGATGGACACCTTGAAGGGGTTCCTGGTGAAGTCCAGGGTTACCGTCAGCACCGGCTCGCGCCAGACGAACTTGACGATCAGCTCGATCTCCGCCAGTTTCCCCTGTATCCTGACCAGCTCGGCGTCGCCGCCTGCCACCCCCTGAGACATCTCCCGGAAGAACCCTCCCAGCATGGCATCGCACTCCTGTGAGTCCCTAAAATAGGCCATCCTCAACTCCTTTCCCGGTGCGCTTCAGGCGCCGGCGTCTATGATCGGGCCGCCCCGGAGAGCTCCTTCTGAGGCTTGACCACCACTTCGATGAAGTTGGCGATCTCAGCCTGAATGGTCTCCGCCGGCGTCACCCTGGGATCGAACATGTCAAACTCGAAGTAGAGCAGGGGCACCCCCGCCTCCCTGGAGGCCTCGCGGAACAATCCGATGCCCCCCAGAGCGTGTTTGCAGGCCACATGCCCGGCGAAGATGCCGAAGTCGGCTGCATACTCATGGCACATCTTGAGGTAGTCGTCAACGAAGTTGTCTATCGGCCCCTTGAACTGCCGGGACATGGGCAGCACGCTGAGGCTCTTCCTGGCCAGCCCCCTGAGCATGGATTCCGGAGTGGAGGTATCGATCAGCGCCTCTGGAGCATAGTAGCCGAAGAGGTCCATGGGGATGACCAGCTTGAGTTCGGATTCCATCCAATCGTAGAACTGCAGGTCCCACCACAGCGGATCCTGGTACCACACTGCACGGTACTTCTCACCGCCTTCCACGGCGCTCTCGCCCCGCTCAATGCGCTCTCTGGCCTCATCCCTGAAGGCCCTGGCTATGGCTGTGCCTTCGGGATCACCTGAGAAGGCCACCAGCAGGGCAGTGCAGAGGGCCACGATCTTGCTCACCTGCGGGCAGGGAGTGTGACGACGCAGGTCATTCCAGTCCCGGAGGTACTCGGCAGTGCGGTTCGATTCCTGGCAGACCTGCCGGAAGCGGTCCCAGCTGAACTTCCGGCCCGTGTGTTCCTCAAGGAAGGGAATCCCTTCGGCCATCTGCCGGGCCAGATACTCCACCTCACGATCACCGTAGAGATAGGGGACGTCCATCAACCGCATCGGCTTGCCGGTGAGAGCAGCCGTGGTCTTGATGGCCGCGACCTGTGAATCGCACGGCGTGTTGTGGTACAGCATGCAGGTTGGCTCCGGATAGAGGCCGCCCAGGACGCTGCCCACAGCGGCCTTGTCGATGGAGCAGACCTCGCTGGCAAGCCCGTGTGCCTCCGCCTCATCGATGAGGGCCATCACATACCGGGAGTCGCCCACCAGGTCCTGCAGCACCGTGAGCACCTCTATGGGCATGGACTGGACTCCCTCCAGACCCTTGATCAACTCCGGGCTGCAGCCGCAGTTGTGCCACACGATGGGCCGTCCTTCGTCAGCTGCCCCGAACAGGTCATGCACATACTCCCGAAAGCCCTTCAGTATGGCATTCATGCCCTTCGAGTCGGGGTCATCGGCGTACAGATCCATCAGACCGTTCACTCCCTCATAGACCACTTCCCAGTCCGCCTTGCGTTCCCTGCCCAGTATGGCCATCTCTCCTCCTAGACCATGTCTGTCAGACGAGCCTCACTTGCCCATCTGTTCCATGAATGCCTGAACTCGGGTCTTCACCTGTCCCGCCGCCGCCACCTGGTATTCTCTGTCCAGGCTGAGGAACGGAATGCCCGCTTCCTTCATCCTCCAGTAGAGGTTGTGCCCATCGCCCGCCCACGGGTCACAGAACTTCATCCGCTGGAAGATGATGCCGTCGGCCCTGTATTCCTTCATTCTTCTCATCAATTCAGAGACCTGATCGTCGAAGCACTCCACCATCCGGGCACAGGGCACCTGGAAGAACCTCTGCCTGGCTATCCGCTCCAGCGGATCGCCTGGACCGGATTCAATGGGATTGCCGAAGGAACGCTGCCCGAAACAGACCAGCTCTGCCACGGACAGGGCACCCTGCTTCTCGACAGTCGCCAGGTACTCCGGCTCGTCCATCACCCCGCCAGTGACAATCACCCGCGCCCGGTAGCCGCCGTTGCCCTTGGCCTGCTCCAGATCGGCCAGCAAGTCATCCATCAGCTCATTGAACCGGGCCCGGGGCATGACATGGGCGGCCACGGTGACCGTCAGCGCCTCCCGGCCGGTGACCGGCGGCGACTCCCTCTTCCTCAGCTCATACAGCCGGGCAATGCGTTCCCTGGTAGCATTGTGCAGGGCGATGGCCTCCTCCAGGCTCTGTGACGTGATGGCTCTGGAGTAGTGCGCCTCCAGCTCCGCCTTGAGCCGCCTCAGCTCCGCCAGGTACCAGTCGAACACCCTCTCCTTGGGGGCCCTGGGGATGGACAGGAAGCCGTAGAAGGACGGCCTGACCTTCTTCCGGAACAGGTCTCCGGCACGGCGGATGTGGTCGCAGTTCTGGGCCAGGACCACTCCATCCAGGAAGTCCAGTTCCCCCCGCAGGGCCAGGCTGATGGTGTGCCGGACGAAGGTGCAGACCCGGGCGCTCATGTAGGCATCGCCTTCGGCGCTGCTGTCGCTGCCCGCCCCCCGCAGCCGGTAAGGCAGCAGGCCGGCGGCGCTGAAGAGCTCCTCGGGGATGTAGGAGCAGTAGTAGCCCATCACCTTCCTGCCCTCCGCCACCCACTGGTCGAGATAGGCGTTTCGGGGCTTCTCGATGGCGGCCTGCATTGTGGCCAGGATGTCGTCCTTGCTCATGGCTTCATGCTCCTCCTCCTCGGGACTTCATGCGGCGGCCTGACAGCTCACAGAGGCAGATCGTAGTAGGCCCGGCACACGTCGAAGCGGCCCAACTGGGCCCCACCCTCCCACAACTGGATGATCTTGCAGTCGCGCCAGTACTTCTCCACATGGCACTCCCTGACGTAGCCGTAGCTGCCCATCAGCTCCATAGCCCGGTTGGTGACCATCACCGCTACGTCCGCGGCATAGACCTTGGCCATGCTGGCATAGGATAGCTGCTCCAGGGATTCGATGGCCCCGTACTCCTGGGGATGATCGAAGCGGTAGGCCCCGGTCAGATAGGCCGTCCGGGCCGTCTCGATGCCGATGGCCATGTCGGCGATCATGCCGGCCGCTATGGAGTGGTCGCGGATGGGCTTGCCGGGCTTGCCCACCACCCGGTCGCCAGTGAAGTCCAGGACCGTCTCGAAGGCGCCCTGGGCGTTGCCCACCGACATGGCCGCGCTGGCCAGCCGGCCCACGGTCAGGTTGGCATGGAACAACCTGGCATCAGCTCCTGGCCCGGAGACCCGGAACTCCCTGGGTACCCGGACATTGTCCAGGTAGGTGGTGGTGTTCCGGTCGGCGGCCATGCCCGCCTTCCTCTCGAAGTTGCCGAAGGACAGCCCCGGAGCATCGCCCGGGACGTAGATCAGGGCAATGCCTTCATCTCCAAGGCTGGCGCCGGTGGTGCAGACCATGAGATAGGCATGGGCAATGCCGGAGTTGGAGGCCCAGATCTTCTGGCCGTTCAACACCCAGTGGTCGCCGTCCAGCTTGGCCGTGGTCCGGATCTTGCGCCCCTGCATCCCTAGGTTCTCGATGTCGCATCCTCCGCCTCCCGCCGAACCACCCGGCTCAGTCATGTTGAAGCAGCCGATTCTCAGCTCATCACCGCAGAATATGGGTCCGAAGTGCTCCAGCACCGCCCGGTTCTGCACCCAGACGGCCGGCATGAAGGGCCACAGGGTGCAGGCCAGGGCCACGGCAATGCCGGAGTCCCCCCGGGCGATCTCCTCCAGGGGCAGGCCCAGGGTCACCGCGGAACGGATGTCCGAACCCCCATGCCTCTCGGGGAAGATGGCCCTGATGAAACCAAGGTTGGCCAGACCCTGCAGCAGCTCCGTGACGATGGCATGATGTTCATCGTCGTCTATGCGCTCCCGCACCGGCATGATCTCCTGGTCTACGAAGTCCCTGGCCAATCCTTGAAGAATGAGGTCTTCTTCCTTGCAGAGTGATTTCAGCAGGCTATGCTTGTACATCCGTCACCTCCCGAATTGGGCACCTGCCTGTGACATGTGGCAGTCTGGGCCAGACCACCCTCCTTGCCGCAGTGATGGAGGAGTTCGGCCCATGTTACGGGAGGCCAAACCCAAAAAGCAAACGAGCTGCCAAGCCCCCACGCCCGGCATCATCCGGCACTCGATGCGGAATCGCAGCGACACCGACGGGAAGTCCCCACTCCTCACGACAGCGGACCAACAAGACGGGGCAGGGTTGAAGCCCTGCCCCGTCTTGCAGACCACTGATTGTTCCTCAGATTGCGTCTGAGGGTACCTGCAACCCTACTCCTTGGTCTTCTCGCGGATCTCGTCCTTCTCATGGAAGGCGGCCCTGGCCCCCTTCTCCCGTCTCTCACGGAAGAAGTTGAACTCGCCGGGCTCGTGGCGCACGTTGGTGAACATGGTGTGGGTGATGTAGGCATAGGTGAAGGAGTCCGTCAGCCCCATCCGGTCGTAGAACAGGTGGCGGCAGGCCTTGCCGATGGCTATGCCGTCGCGGGGCATGAGGCACAGCTCCTTGGCCAGCGTCTTCACTTCGTTGTCCAGCTTGTCGGCGGGTACTGTCCTGGTTACCAGCCCTATCCGCTCAGCTTCTACACCGTCTATCTGTCTGCCGCTGATGTAAAGGTCCAGCGCCCGCCTCATACCTATGGTCATCATCAGGTGGCCAAAGGTGTGCTCGCCGCCACCGGCAAACCCTATCCTCTGTCCGGGGAAGCCCATCTTGCAGTCATCGGAGCAGATGAAGAAGTCGCACAGCATGGCTATCATCAGCCCTGCTTCCAGGGCAAAGCCATGCACCTGGGCGATGGTCAGCTTGGAACAGAAGAAGAACCGCTTGTAGCCCTCGCTGATGCCCATTTTGTCCATCTTCAGCCTTATCCTCTGGCTGGGACGGCGGTCGTCCTTGGCAGTGCCGAAACCATAGACAAAACCAACCTTGCTCAGGTCCTGGCCCGCCGAGAAGCAGCGCCCTGCCCCCTTGAAGACGATCACCTTGACCTCGTCGTCTTCCTCCGCCTGGGTAATGGCGTCCAGCACCTCGGCGAAGTCCTCACCCACCGAGATGATGACGTACGAGTTCATCTTGTCGGGCTTGTTGAAGGTGATGGTGGCGACCTCACCCTCTTTTTCGTAGATGACATATTTGTACTTCTTCTGACTCATACCTTCCTCCACGCTAAACTACCGGGAATCGTTCTCAATCCTAGCACTCAGGGCGTTCGTGTGTCAATTTGACCTCCGATGGGCCGGTTTACGATTGACCCCAGGCGGAGGGCGGGTGTAGAATTCGACTTGGGAGCCGAGACACTAGGGTGAGTTTGCACGAGTCCTGCGGTATCTTCGGGGTCTACGCCCCGAAGGAAGATGTAGCCAGGCTCACCTTCTTCGCGCTGTTCGCCCTGCAGCACCGGGGCCAAGAGAGCAGCGGCATCGCCACCACCAGCGGCGACGGCATCTGGCTGCACACCGGCATGGGGCTGGTCTCCCACGTCTTCGATGAAGCGGCCCTGGGCCGGCTGCCGGGGACCATGGCCATCGGCCACAACCGCTACTCCACCGCCGGATCGAGCCGGCTGGCCAACGCCCAGCCGGTGGTGGTGGAGGGGCCCATCGGGAAGATGGCCCTGGCTCACAACGGCAACATCGTCAACGCCCTGCCCCTGCATCAGGAGCTGACTGACAAGGGCTACCATTTCAACACCACCAGCGATTCCGAGGTCATCGCCCGGCTCATCCTAGACTCGCCGGGAAACGATTGGGTGGACAAGATCGGCCATGCCATGGGCCGGCTTCAGGGGGCATACTCCCTGGTCATACTGACCAACGACAAGCTGATCGGCGTCCGCGATCCCCTGGGGGTGCGGCCCCTCTGCCTGGGCAAACTCAATGGCGGCTGGGTGCTGGCCTCAGAAAGTTGCGCGCTGGACCACATCGGCACGGGTATACTCCGCGAGGTGGAGCCCGGGGAGATCGTGGTCATCGATGGCGGCGGGGCCAGGACCTACCAGGGCGCCGCCTCGGACAAGCGGGCCCTGTGCGTCTTCGAGTTCATCTACTTCGCCCGTCCCGACAGCACCATCGGCGGCCGGCTGCTCTACCACACCCGCGAAGCCATGGGCCGCCGGCTGGCCCAGGAATACCCTGTGGAGGCCGACCTGGTCATCGGCGTCCCTGATTCGGCCACCGTGGCCGCCCATGCCTATTCCAAGGAGTCGGGCATCCCCTTCGCCGAGGGGCTGCTGAAGAACCGCTATGTGGGGCGGACCTTCATCCAGCCCGACCAGAAGATCAGGGAGCTCGGCGTGGGCATCAAGTTCAACCCGCTGCGGGAGCTTCTGGCCGGCAAGCGGCTGGTGGTCGTCGATGACAGCATCGTCCGGGGGACGACCACCCCTCACGTCATCAGCCTGCTGAGGAAGGCCGGGGCCAGGGAAATCCACATGCGGGTCTGCGCCCCGCCCATCTGCTATCCCTGCTTCTTCGGAGTGGACATGGCCACCCGCTGGGAGCTGATCGCCGCCAGGAAGAGCGTCCCCCAGATCAGGGAGCTCATCGGCGCCGATTCGCTGGGCTACCTCAGCCTGGACGGCCTGATCTGGGCGGTGGACCTCCCCAGGCAGAACCTCTGCCTGGCCTGCCTCATGGGCAACTACCCCATCCCGGTGCAGTTGGAGATGGACAAGCTGGCACTGGAGGCCCTGCCACCGACAGAGGCCGTCCCCTCGAAATAGCGCCCTGGGAGGACTCTCATACAGGAAGGGAAGAAGGCCGGCCAGACCTATGCTGCTACGGGCGTTGACATCGCCGCAGCGGACCGGGCCAAGGAGCTGATCAAGAAGCTGGCCCGGACCACCCGCCGTCCCGAGGTGCTGGCCGATACCGGCTTCTTCGGCAGCCTCTTCGAGCTGAAGGGCTACGACCAGCCGGTGCTGGTCTCCAGCACCGACGGCGTGGGCACCAAGCTGAAGATAGCCAGCGCCCTGGGAAAGCACGACACGGTGGGTATCGACCTGGTGAACCACTGCGTCAACGACATCTTCACCTGCGGCGCCGAGCCGCTCTTCTTTCTGGACTACATCGCCATGGGCCGCCTCGATCCGGCGAAGGTGGAGAGCATTGTCTCCGGCATGGCCGCCGCCTGCCGGGAGGTGAACTGCGCCCTCATCGGCGGCGAGACGGCCGAGATGCCCGGCATCTACTCTGGAGAGGACTACGACCTGGCCGGGTTCATCGTGGGGGTGGTGGAGAAGGGCCGCCGCCTGGACCAGCAGCAGATCAAAGCGGGAGACACCATCCTGGCCCTGCCCTCCAGCGGACTGCACACCAACGGCTACTCGCTGGCCAGGAAGGTCTTCGGGGAAGAGCCCTCCGCCCTCAAAGCGTTCCCCCCGGAGCTGGGCCGGAGCCTGGGCGAGGCGCTGCTGGAGCCCCACCGCTGCTACTACAATCTGGTCAGGCCCGTCCTGAAGCTGGTCAAAGGCCTGGCCCACATCACCGGCGGCGGATTCGAGGGCAACATCCCCCGGGTGCTGCCCCCGGGCCTGGCAGCCCGCCTCGACCGCAGTTCCTGGGATGTGCCGCCCATCTTCACCCTGATCCAGGAGAAGGGGGGCATCGCCGACGCCGAGATGTACCGGGTGTTCAACATGGGCGTGGGCATGGTGATCATCTGCTCACCTCAGGACGCGGCCCAGATCATGAAGTCCATACCGGAGGCCCAGCAGTCCGGCCGGGTAGTTGAGCAGCAGGGTGCCCAGAGGGTGATCATATCCTGAATTCGAAAGGGGGAGTACCATGCGGGCCATTCTGAGCGTTTCCGACAAGACGGGGTTGATCGACTTCGCCCGGGGGCTGGCCAAGCTGGCCGTGGAGATCTTCAGCACCGGGGGCACCAAGGGGGCCTTGAAGGAGGCCGGCGTCCCGGTGCATAGCGTCTCCGACATCACCGGCTTCCCCGAGATCCTCAACGGCCGGGTGAAGACGCTCCATCCCGCTGTCCATGGAGGCATCCTGGCCAAGCGCAACCTCAAAGACCACATGGCCCAGCTGGCCGAGAAGAGCATCGGCACCATCGACATGGTGGTAGTCAACCTCTATCCCTTCCTGAAGACCATCGCCAAGCCGGGCGTCACCCTCGATGATGCCCTGGAGAACATCGACATCGGCGGCCCGACCATGATCCGCGCCGCGGCCAAGAACTTCCCCGATGTCCTGGTGGTCGTCGATCCGGCCGACTATGGTGCCGTCCTGGAGGCTCTGACCAAGGGCAAGGTGGACATGGAGCTGCGGCGCAAGCTGGCCCAGAAGGCCTTTCAGCACGTGGCCTACTACGACACGGCCATCGCCCAGTACCTCAGGGGAGACGAGGAGGGCTTCCCCGAGGCGATGACCATCGCCCTGAAGAAGCGGAGCAACCTCACCTACGGAGAGAACCCCCACCAGCAGGCGGCCTTCTACGAGGAGGAGAGCCTGAAGAAGCCCAAGGCCAGCCTGGTCTCGGCCACCCAGATGGGAGGCAAGGACCTGTCGTTCAACAACATCCTGGACATGGACTCGGCCCTGAACGCCGTGATGGACTTCCCTCTGCCCACGGTGGCCATCATCAAGCACAACAACCCCTGCGGCCTGTGCAGCCACAAGGACCTGGCCGAAGCCTACCGCCGGGCGCTGGCCGGCGATCCGGTGGCCGCCTTCGGCGGCATCATCGCCTCCAACCGGACCATCGACCTGGCTGCCGCCCAGGAGATAGACAAGACCCACTACGACGGCATCGTGGCTCCGGGGTACTCGGACGAGGCCCTGGCCATACTGAAGCGGAAGAAGGACCTCCGCATCATCTCCCTGGGCACCGAGGTCTCGCCGACGAAGGGCGAGGTGCCCTGGTGGGATCTCCGCCGCGTCGGCGGCGGGCTGCTGGTCCAGACCCCGGACTACTTCACTGAGAAGGAGTTCAGTCCCCGCACGGTGAGCAAGCGCGAGCCGACCCCTGCTGAAAGGGAGGACCTCTTCTTCGCCTGGAAGGCGGTGAAGCTGATCAAGTCCAACGCCATCGTCCTGGCCAAGGACAACACCCTTCTTGGCATGGGCGCCGGCCAGCCCAGCCGGGTGGTCAGCGTGGACCTGGCCCTGAAGAAGGCCGGAGACCGCGCCCGCGGCAGCGTTCTAGGGTCGGATGCCTTCTTCCCCTTCGCCGACGGCGTGGAACTGGCCGCCAAGGGCGGCGTCACCGCCATCATCGAGCCGGGCGGATCGCTGAGGGACGACGACGCCATCGCCATGGCCGACAAGTACAACATGGCCATGCTCTTCACCGGGGTGAGGCACTTCCGGCACTAGAGCACTATCACAGCATCTTGCCCTCCCCAGCGTCATTGCCAGGGGTCCTTCACCCAGTGAAGGGCGCCGAAGCGATCACGGGTGCCATCCCGCGCCTCCGGCCCCCGATGGACACCGTCGACGCCTTTGCAGTAAGCTATCCTCAACTCCATGCGACAATGTTTCAGGGGTCAACAGTGGCCAACTTGACAGACAAGGACGATGAGATGCTGATCATCAGCAAAGACCTCATCCAGTCGCTCAGAAGCAGGCTGCTCGATCCGAAGCAGGCCGGCCAGTGCCGCCGGGAACTGGAGAAGATGCTGAGCATCAAGGAGGTCCTCTCCTGGCGGGCCGATGCAGGGCCCTGCTGCCTCAGCCGCAGCATGTCGGCCCCACTCTTCGGAGAGGTACACCTGCTGGAAGCCACCCTGGAGGCCTTCCGCAGGGGGGACTACCCCGGGGCAGCGTCGTCGCTGGAGGAGTTCGCCCGCCAGGCGGAACGCAATGGCACACTCTAGGAGGGCCAAGCTGCGAACGCCGGCGGCCATCATCGTGGCTGACCCGGTCCGGGGCTTCCTGGAAGAAGGCCACCCGCTCTACTGCGGCCCCGGCGCCCGCCGCATCATCCCCGCTATTCGGCGCCTTCTTGAGGAACAGTTGCCCCAGGGGGCGAAGGCCTTCTTCATCTGCGACAGCCACCGCCCGGACGACCCGGAGTTCACCATGTTCCCGCCCCACTGCGTCACCGGCACTCCGGAAACAGAGATCGTGCCTGAGCTGGCAAAGTACCCTGCCGAGATCATCCCCAAGACCCGGTACAGCGCCTTCTTCGACACCACCCTAGCCGAGAAACTGGAGGCTTTGCAGCCTGCCAAGCTGATCATCTGCGGGGTGTGCACCGACATCTGCGTCATGCACACCGTGTCGGATGCCCGCAACAGGGGCTACGAAGTGGAGGTGCCCGTCGACTGCGTGGCCTCCTTCGATGTCTCCGCCCACGCCTTCGCCCTGGAACACATGGAGAAGGTCCTGGGGGCCAGGCTGACCAGAGCCGCGGCAATCAAGGCCCCTCCGGCTCCGCTGTTCGAGACACCGGAGGCCGTCCTGTCGGGCGATACCGCCGACGTCTACTTCACCAGAACAGTGGAGATACTGAAGCGCGAGGGGGTCAATCCGGTGGCCACCATGGAGGTCTTCGGCACCAGGCCGGGCTTTCTCTGCGGCATGCGAGAGGTCCACTCGCTGCTGGAGAGGGTACTGCCGGCGGACAACAGGGATGTCTGGTCCCTCTCTGAGGGCGATCCCTTCGAGCGCAAAGAGGTGGTGCTGCGCATCAAGGCCCCCTACCAGAGCTACGGTGCCTACGAGACGGCCTACCTGGGCATGCTGGCCCAGTCCAGCGGATGGACCACGGCGGCCAGGGAGTGCGTTGAGGCCGCCCGGGGCATCCCCATCATCAGCTTCGGGGCCCGCCATGTCCACCCCTCGGTGGCCGGCCTTCTGGACTACGCCGCCATCGTCGCCGGGTGCACCGGCTGCTCCAGCATCGCCGGTGCCCGGATGGCCGGAGTCCCGGCCACGGGCACCATACCCCATGCCCTGATCGTCATCATGGGCGACACCGCCGCGGCCACCCTGGCCTTCGACAGGCATATGGCCGGGGACATCCCCCGCATCGCCCTGGTGGACACCTTCAGGGACGAACCGGAGGAGAGTATCGCCGTGGCCAGGGCCATGAAGGGCCGCCTCCAGGGGGTCAGACTGGACACCCCATCCGAACGGGGCAAGGTCACCCCCGATCTGGTCAGGGAGACCAGGGCCAGGCTCGACCAAGCCGGCTTCCCGGCGGTGCAGATCCTGGTCACCGGCGGCATCGACCCGGAGCGGATCCGGGCCTTCATCGATGCCGGGGCCCCCGTCGATGCGTTCGGTGTGGGCAGCTACATTAGCGGGGCCGGGCCCATCGATTTCACCGCCGATCTGCACGAAGTGGAGGGCAGGCCGGTGGCCAAGAGGGGCCGCATCCCCGGAATCACCGCCAACCCTCGCCTCAAGCGCGTGATGTGAGGCAGAAAGGACAGAGTGCCCCTGGAAGCCATAGAGCTAGCCAGAAAGATCGCTGAGACGGCCGCAGACAAGCAGGCCTCTGATGTGGTGATCCTGGACACCAGCAGGGTCTGCTCCTTCGCCGACTACTTCATCATCTGCAGCGGCGAGAACGAGCGGCAGATCAAGGCCATCCAGGAAGCCATTGGCAAGCTGCTGAAGGAGGAGGCGGTGCCCAAGCACCACCGCGAGGGCGACGCCAGCTCGGGATGGGTGCTGCTGGACATCGGCAATGTCGTGGTCCACATCTTCGCCCCCTTCGAGAGGGACTACTACCAGCTGGAGAGCCTCTGGGGCCACGCCCCGGTTATCGTCAAGATGATCTGACGGGGTGATGCGGTGAAACAGAACCTGCGGGAGGCGATGCTCTACGAGAAGCTGCCCGGCTCGCGGGTGCGCTGCCATGTCTGCCAGTGGGAGTGCGCCATCGCCCCCGACAAGTTCGGCGTCTGCAGGGTGCGCCAGAACAGAGGCGGCATCCTCTACACCCTGAACTACGCCGCGGTGTCCTCCGCCGCCGTGGACCCCATCGAGAAGAAGCCCCTGTTCCACATGTTCCCCGGCAGCCTGTGCTTCTCCCTGGGCGGGTGGGGCTGCAACTTCCACTGCCAGGACTGCCAGAACTGGCAGATCGCCTGCATCGATGGACTCCCGGCCGGATCCCAGACCATGTCCCCTGACTCCGCCGTGGACGCCGCCATGCGGCATCACTGCGCCGGCATCTCCTGGACCTACAATGAGCCGGCCATGTGGTTCGAATACACCCTGGACTCGGCCAGACTGGCCCGCGAGAAGAAGCTCTACACCGTCTATGTCACCAACGGCTTCCTCACCGCCGAGGCCCTGGACGTGATCGGCCCCTTCCTGGACGCCTGGCGGGTGGACATCAAGGGCTTCTCGGACGACCTGTACCGGAAGCTGGCCAAGGTCTCGAAGTGGCGGGGCATCCTCGACGTGGCCAAGCGGGCCAGGGACAAGTGGCGGATGCACGTGGAGGTGGTCACCAACATCATCCCCACCATGAACGATGACGATGAACAGCTGCGGGGCATAGCCGGGTGGATCAGGACTGAGTTGGGCGAACTGACGCCCTGGCATGTCACCCGCTTCCATCCCCACCACCTGATGGGCCACCTGCCCCCCACCCCGGTGGCCACCCTGGAGCGGGCCCTGACCATCGGCCGCGAGGCCGGCCCGCGCTTCGTCTACGCCGGCAACGTGCCCGGGCACCCCAGCGAGAACACGGTGTGCTACTCCTGCGGCAAGCTGATCATCCGCCGGCGGGGCTACCAGACCGAGCTGTTGGGACTGGAGGGCTCGCGCTGCAAGTTCTGCAAGGCCGATCTCAACATCAGAACAGGGACCGACGGGAGGTAGGACGGGCCATGGGCAAGTCGGACAGCGGACAGGGGAACCGGGGGGCGGGGCTGCACCCGCTGGCCCAACTGGCAAAGGAGACCGTCGAGAGTTATGTCAAGTACGGGCTGGTCATCAAGCCCGGCAGCCTGACCCCTGAGATGAGGGAGCGGGCGGGGGTGTTCGTCTCCCTGAAGAAATTCGGGGCCCTCCGGGGCTGCATCGGCACGTTCGAGCCCACCCAGGACAACGTGGCCGAGGAGATCATCAACAACGCCGTCAACTCCGCCACAAGGGACCCGCGCTTCTCTCCGGTGACCGCCGCCGAGCTGCCCGACCTGAGATACAGCGTCGATCTGCTCAGCAAGCCGGAGCCTGTCGAGGGCATCGACGAGCTCGATCCCAAGAAGTACGGCGTCATTGTGGAGTGCGGCAGGCGGAGGGGACTGCTCCTCCCCGACCTGGAAGGGGTGAACAGCGCCCAAGAGCAGATCGAAATCTGCTGCCACAAGGCGGGGATCCACCCCCGGGAGCCGGTCAAGCTCTACCGCTTCGAGGTCCGGCGGTACTCAGCTATCTGACTCCATCTGGTGACTGCGCTTCCTCCAGGTCCACAGGAAGTTGACCCCGAAGTTCCACGACATGCCCACCGCAATGGCGATCGCATAGGCCAGCAGCCTAGTGACATCCGAGACCCTGGTGAGCGGGTAGTACGTCGCCATCCTGTAGGCCAAAGGCAGCAAGCTGACCAGGCCGAACTTGCCGGCGCGTATCAGTCTCGCCCGCAGCGTCTTCTCGCCCCTGTCGCGGAAGGTCCATAGGTCGTTGAACGTGAAGTTCCACGCCGTTGCGGCGGCGTAGGCAGGAAGTATGGCTATGAGATCACGCACATGAGCTACATTGCTCAGAGCCCAGAATATGGGGATATCCACGAAGACGCCGCTCAGACCCACCAGACCGAACCTGATGAAGCGGCCCAGTCCGGTCGGTCCAGTCGCTGCAGCAGACAGACGAGCGGGAAGCCCCCGCTGCTTCCCGTCCAATTCATGATTGCCCGTGTTCACGACGGCCTAATGGTAGTCAGCCAGATCGGCAGTGTCAACGAGAGGCGACGGGGCTTCTCCAAGTACAGACAGAGCAACGACAATGGTCTCTGTTGTAATGACGCGAAACGAGATGCTAGAATTCCCCCGTCGGAGTTCCGCAAGGCCGGACCTGCTTCACCGACGCTGATAAGTGTCCTATATGTTCATTGCTGTCATAGGTGGTGGCGACTGTTCCGCTGAGGAAGCCGGGATGGCAGAGGAGGTGGGGCGGAGGCTGGCCGCAGAGGGGGCCACCCTGATCTGCGGGGGACTCGGCGGGGTGATGGAGGCCGCCTGCCGCGGGGCGAAGTCGGCCAACGGGCTGACCATCGGCATCCTGCCCGGAGACGACCGCCGGGCCGCCAACCGCTACGTTGACATCCCCATCGTCACCGGCATGGGCTACGCCCGCAACGTCATGGTGGCCAGGTCGGCCCAGGCGGTGATCGCCATAGACGGCGGCTACGGGACCCTCTCGGAGATGGCCCACGCCCTGCAGAGCGGCATTCCCGTGATCGGACTGGGGACTTGGTCCCTGTCCCTCCGCGGCCGGCAGGACAAGGCCGTGATCCCCGCCCGGAGCGCCGAGGAGGCAGTGAGGAAGGCCATCGCCGCCGCCAAGAAGAGAGAGAAAGGATGAAAGGCCACAGACGATGAGGACGAAGTCGGAAGCCATCGAGAGCATCAGGGCCCGGGAGATCCTGGACTCCAGGGGCAATCCCACCGTGGAGGTGGAGGTGGCCCTGCGGGGCGGCATCATGGGACGGGCCTCCGTGCCATCGGGGGCTAGCACGGGAAGCTACGAGGCGGTGGAACTCCGGGACGGCGACAAGAAGCGCTTCCACGGACTGGGCGTGCAGCAGGCGGTGAAGCGCGTCAACACCGAGATCAGCGCAGCCGTGGCCGGCATGTCCGCCCTGGAACAGGCCGCCATCGACCAGAAGATGATCGACCTTGACGGGACAGCCAACAAGTCCCGGCTGGGGGCCAACGCCATACTGGGGATCTCCCTGGCCGTGGCCCATGCCGCGGCCAACTACCTGGCCGCTCCGCTCTACCGCCATCTGGGCGGCGCAACTGCCCGCACTCTGCCGGTGCCGCTGATGAACATCCTCAACGGCGGCAAGCACGCCCAGGACTCCACCGACCTGCAGGAGTTCATGGTGGCGCCCGCCGGGGCCAGGAGCTTCGCCCAGGCCCTCCGCATGGGCAGCGAGGTGTACCACTCCCTGCGCTCCGTCCTGAAGGAGAAGGGTCTGAACACCAACGTCGGCGACGAAGGGGGATTCGCGCCGTCCCTGAAGTCGAACCGCGAGGCGGTGGAACTGATCATCAAGGCCATCGAGAGGGCCGGCTACAAACCCGGCTCCGACTGCCTCATCGCCCTGGATCCGGCGGCCAGCACCTTCTACGGCCAGGGGAAGTACGTCCTGGCCAAGGAAGGGACCACCCTGAGCAGTCAGGGCATGGTGGACTACTACGCCGACTGGGCGGCGAGCTACCCCATCATCAGTATCGAGGACGGCCTGGCCGAGGATGACTGGGAGGGCTGGGGGCTGCTCACCGAGAAGCTGGGCCGGAAGGTGCAACTGGTGGGCGATGACCTCTACGCCACCAACGCCACCCGGCTGGAACAGGGCATCGCCAGGAGGTCCTCCAACGCCATCCTGATCAAACCCAATCAGGCGGGGACACTCACCGAGACCGTCCGGGTGATGGAGAAGGCCCGGCAGGCGGGCTGGGCCTCCGTGGTCAGCCATCGCTCCGGCGAGACCGAGGACACCACCATCGCCGATCTGGCCGTGGCCATGAACACCGGCCAGATCAAGACCGGTGCCCCCTGCCGCTCAGAGCGGAACTGCAAGTACAACCGCCTGCTCCGGATCGAGGAGGAGCTGGGCTCCGGCGGCCGCTACGCCGGGGAGACGGCCTACCACAGCCTCAGGAAGAGATGAACGAAGTCGTCCCCGGGATACTCCAGCTCAAGCTGCCCGTGCCCCTGCTCGGGGACCATCTGGCGGTGAACGCCTACCTCATCCAGGGAGACCAGGGCTGGCTCCTGGTGGACAGCGGCTGGAACACCAACCAGGCCTTCTCCGCCATGAGGAATCAACTGGGCCAGGCCGGCATCGGCTTCGGTGACATCAGCCGGATAGTGATCACCCATTTCCACCCCGACCACTACGGCCTGGCCGGCCGGGTGGTGGAGCTGTCCGGGGCCGGGGTGGCCCTGCACCAGGTGGAGAAGGCCTTCATCGATTCCAGATACGTCAACATGGACAGCCTGCTCAACGAAACGGCCATCCTGCTCCGTCTCCACGGGGTGCCGGAGCCGGAACTGCCCAATCTGCAGAAGGCCTCGGTGGGGGTGAGGCAGTTCGTCCTGCCCGTCTCGCCGGAGACCACCTTGAGCGGCGGCGAGACCATCCATCAGGGGGGCTTCCATTTCGAGGTGGTCTGGACCCCGGGCCATTCCCCGGGGCACGTCTGCCTCTACGACAGAGCCAAGAGGATACTCCTTTCGGGGGACCACATACTGCCCAACACCTTCCCCAACGTGGGACTGCACCCCCAGTCGGGCGAAGACCCTCTGGGCCACTACCTCCGCTCCCTGACCACGGTGGAGTCCCTGGATGTGGACCTCGTCCTCCCGGCCCACGAACAGGTCTTCACCGGACTGAAGCAGCGGGTCAACGAGATCCGGCGGCACCACACCGAGAGGAAGGCGGCCATCGTCGCTGCCCTGAGGGAGGGTCCGAAGACCGCCTATGAGGTGTCCATGGGGATCCCCTGGATCCTCAACGGGGTGACCATGTCCTTCGCGGAGCTCCCCGCCCTGGACAAACGGCTGGCGGTGATGTCGGCCCTGGCCCATCTGGAACCGCTGTGCGCCGAACATAGGGTGCAGAGAATCCAGGGCAACGGCGCCCTGGTCTACGCCGCCGCGGCAGAACAATGAAACCGGTCGGCATCACCACCACCGTCCCCATCGAGATACTCCAGGCGGCCGGCCACACGGCCGTTGACCTGAACAACGTCTTCGTCACCGACCCCAACCCGGAGCGGCTGGTGGGCCTGGCCGAGCGTTCCGGCTTCCCCCTGAACTGCTGCACCTGGATCAAGGGCATCTACGGCGTGTGCCTCGACCGGAAGATCGACACGGTCCTCTGCGTGACCACCGGCGACTGCTCCAACACCATCATGCTGATGGAGGTCCTCAGGCTGAAGGGGGTCAGGGTCATCCCCTTCGCCTATCCCGACCAGCCCGACGTCGGCCGGATGCAGGAATGTCTGGAGAGCCTGGCCGGGCAGCTGGGCACCACCGTGGCAGCCGCCGAGGCGGTCAGGAATGACCTGGCGCCGTGCCGGGAGCTGGCCGGCCAGCTCGACGAACTCACCTGGAAGGAGGATCTGGTCAGCGGATGGGAGAACCACCTCTGGCTGGTATCCAGCTCTGATTTCAACGGAAACCCCCAGCAGTACCAGCGGGATCTGGAGCAGCTGCTGTCGCAGTGCCGGCAGCGCCCGACCCCCGGGGGCCGGCTCCGCTTGGCCTACATCGGCGTGCCTCCGGTGTTCGCCCGGGACCTCTACCGCTTCCTGGAATGGCAGGGGGCGGCGGTGGTCTTCAATGAGGTGCAGCGTCAGTTCGCCATGCCCCGGCCGGGCCATTCCCTGGCCGAACAGTACAGCCACTACACCTATCCCTATTCGATATTCAACCGGCTGGAGGACATCTCCGCGGAGATACGCCGGCGGCGGGTGGACGGGGTGATCCACTACGTTCAGGCTTTCTGTCACCGCGCCATTGGTGATATCATATTCCGAAGTATGATCAAGACGCCCATCCTTACCATTGAGGGCAACGCCGACTACGTCCTGACTCCGCACCTGCAGACCAAGCTGGAGGCCTTCATCGACATGCTCAATCGCAGCCGGCAACCGCTGCAAGACGGTACGTGATCTTGTGAGAGGGAGTGTGTATGGGTTCTGTGCTTAAGTGGCGCAAGAAGAAGATGGCCAAACACAAGCATAAGAAGATGCTGAAGAAGACCCGTTGGGAACGACGGCATAAGTAGTTCTTCTCCAATTGAATAAGCACAGACCCTGAAGTCTCTGAGGAGCAACTCAACTCACCGGTACGGTTGGAGTATTCACCAGAACAGAAGGGAGGAAGGCAGATGACAACCAGGATTGGAATCAACGGTTTTGGTCGTATCGGCAGGCTTGCCTTCAAGGCCATCAAGCAGCTCTACCCGGGCAAGCTGGAGGTGGTGGCAGTCAATGACCTTACCGATGCCAAGAGCAACGCTCACCTCCTGAAATACGACAGCAACTACGGTATCTTTCCCGGCAAGGTGGAGGCCACCGCCGATGCCATCGTCGTCGACGGCAAGGCCACCAAGGTCCTGGCCGAACGGGACCCGGCCAAGATCAAGTGGGGCGACCTGGGCGTGGCCGTAGTCATCGAGTCGACGGGGTTGTTCACCGAAGCAGCCAAAGCATCGGCCCACCTGCAGGGCGGGGCCAAGAAGGTGATCATCTCCGCTCCCGCCAAGGACGAGGACATCACTATCGTGCTGGGCGTCAACGAGGACAAGTACGATCCGGCCAAGCACCGGGTGATCTCCAACGCTTCATGCACCACCAACTGCATCGCGCCGGTGGTCAAGGTCCTGCATCAGAACTTCGGCTTCAGCAAGGGGCTGATGACCACCGTCCACGCCTACACCAACGACCAGAAGATCATGGACATCGTCCATAAGGACCTGCGCCGGGCCCGGGCGGCGGGCATCAACATCATCCCCACCACCACCGGCGCCGCCAAGGCGGTGACCCAGGTCCTCCCCGAACTCAAGGGCAAGCTGCACGGCGTGGCCCTCAGGGTCCCGGTGACCACCGTATCGCTCTGCGACCTGGTGGCCGATCTGGACAAGCCAGCCACCGCGGAGGAGATCAACAAAGCCTTCCAGGCCGCCGCCAATGGCAAGATGAAGGGCATTCTGGAATACTGCGAGGAGCCGCTGGTCAGCATCGACTTCAAGGGCAACCCGGCCAGCTCCATCGTGGACGCTCAGAGCACCATGGTCATCGCCGGCAACATGGTCAAGGTGATGTCATGGTACGACAACGAGTGGGGCTACTCCTGCCGCCTGGCCGACCTCATCTCCTTCATGGCCGGCAAGGGCCTGTAGGTCCACCGTCCTTCGGGTGAGGGGTGTCTGCGTCTGCCCCGCCATGGTTCGGGGCCGGCATGGTGGCTATGCTGGACGATATATAGAACCCCGAGCTTCGAGCTGGCCTCCAGTCTGGTGACGCCCGACTGCCAGGCGGTGCAGTTGCCCGTGACAGAACAATCACCGGGATCAGCCTGCGTCCTGTCGGCGCTGCCGGTGATCTCTCCAGACTCCTGACAGCCCTCTCTCGATTCTCAACGGCTGGCTATGTGGGATATAATCTGACCGATACCATGTTGCAGCCCTGGGGGGATGAGGAGACTCCATAGGGCCGCAGGAAAGGGAGGGGAATCATGGCCATTGACCAGCCCGTTGAACGGAGACTTCGTCAGCTGCGAATCTGGAACATAGCCGTCGGGCTGATCCTGGCGGTCCAGGCAGCCATCATCGCAGTGCTCACCAACGACTTCTCTCTCCCGGTGATAGGCACGTTCATGGAGGGTCCGCCCGGCACTGAACCGGGGATGCAGGACCTGTTCAGCATACCCACCGGTTGGGGGGTATTCGTCTTCATGGCCATCTCGGCCGGCGCTCTGCTGCTGATTGCGTCGCCGCCCATTTTCCCATGGTACAAGCGCAACCTGCTCCAGAACCGCAACTACGGGCGCTGGATCGAGTACTTCTTCAGTTCATCGGTGATGATCGTGCTGATCTCCCAGATCTGCGGCATCAGCGACATCGCCGCCCTGTCGGCCGTATTCGGCATCAACGCTTGCATGATACTTTTCGGGGCTCTGATGGAGAAGTACGAGGAACCGGGCAAGGCCAATTGGCTCCCGTTCTGGTTTGGCTGCTTCGCGGGCATTATCCCGTGGATCGCAATAGTGGTCTACGTCTGGGCACCGGGCATTGAGGCATCCCCACCCGGGTTCGTGTACGGCATCATCGCTTCGCTCTTCATCTTCTTCAACTGCTTTGCGGTCAACATGGTGCTGCAGTACAAGCAGGTGGGACCGTGGCGGGACTACCTGTTTGGGGAGAAGGTCTACATCATCCTGAGCCTTACGGCGAAGGCGCTGCTGGCCTGGCAGGTATTCGCTGCGGTGCTGACACCGGCCTAGGAGAGAATGGCAAAGGCAGACAGGTTCTGCGAACGACCCGCCGACTCTGAACCACATTGGCGCGGAAGCCGAAGGCTACTGTGGGCTGACTGGGATACGGTGGGCCATACTGGACCCGAACCAAGTCTGATCGCAGGTCGGTCTTTCTCTGCCGCTTCCGGTTGACGGGCACGGCGACAGCACCCCCCTTGGCTAAGTCACAAGCGACTTCGAGTTGACAGAAGATGACGGCCCAGGTCCTCTGCTGAACCGGCATCTATGTGGACGAGCCACGCCCACACGCCAGAGGATCCAACCGCCTGCTTGACCCAACGCCGGAGCGGGAACAAGCCCGCTGGGGTCAGGCCGAGACCCGGCGCCCGCGGCGCTTGGGGGAGAGGCCGAAACACAGCAGGAAGATGGCCCCGGCGGTGAGCACGATGGTGGCCCCGGAGGCCAGGTCGAAGTGGTACGAGATGAACAGCCCGGCCACCCCCGACACCACCCCGAAGAGAACCGATAGCAGCATCATCCGCACGAAGTTGCGGGTCAACTGAAAGGCTGCCGCAGCCGGGATGACCAGCAGGGCCTCGACCATGATGATGCCCACAATCTTGATGGAGACGATCACCGTGAGGGCCATCAGTCCCAGCAGCAGGAAGTACAGGCGGTCCACGGGCAGACCGCTGACGGCCGCCATCTCCTCGTCGAAGCTCATGAAGAAGAACTCCTTGAAGAGGAGCAGCACCACGCCGATGACCCCCAGTCCCAGGCCGAGGATGATCCAGATGTCCGTAGTGGAGACCGAGAGGATGGAGCCGAAGAGGTAGCCGAAGAGATCCACGTTGTAGCCCTCCCTCAGCCCGATGAACAGCACGCCCAGGGCCATGGTCCCGGCGAAGAAGATGCCGATGGCGGTGTCCTCCGAAACCTTGCCCCTGCGGCTAACCCAGCCGATGGCCATGGCGATGGCCAGGGAGAAGGGGATGGCCACCCCTATGGGGCTCACGCCGAGCAGGTAGCCCAGGCCCACGCCCCCAAAGGCGGAGTGGGAGATGCCGGCGCCTATGAAGGCCAGCCTCTTGAGGACGACGTAGGTGCCGATCACCGAGCAGACCAGGCCCACCAGCACGGCCGCGATCAGGGCCCTCTGCATGAAGGCGTATTCCAGGATATCCATCAATCGTGCTCCTCAACCACCCGGTGGGGAATCCGGCCATGGGCCAGGAGCTCCACCTCGCAGCCGTAGACCTTCTGCAGCGTCCCGGCGGTGAGCACCTCCTCCGGCGATGCGTGGATGTAGAGGGTCTGGTTCAGGCAGGCCAGTTTCTCCACGTGCGAAGAGACCACGGCTATGTCATGGGTGACCACCACGATGGTCAGGCCGTGCTTCTCCTTCAGTTCCCCAAGCAACTCGTAGAACTGATCTTCGGCGCTGATGTCCACCCCGGCGGCGGGCTCATCGAGCAGCAGCAGCAGCGGCTCTCCGGCCAGAGCCCGGGCGATCATCACCCTCTGCTGCTGGCCGCCGGACAGCTGGCCCAGGTGCCGTCCGGCGTATTCCCGCATCTGGACGGCGTCCAGCGACTTCAGGGCGATCGCCTCATCGGCGGCGGTCGGCCGCCTGAACAGGCCGATCCGGCCGTAGCGGCCCATGAGGACAACGTCGCGGACGGAAACGGGGAAGGTCCAGTCGCCCTGGCTCCTCTGGGGCACGTACCCGATCAGGCCGCGGCTGCGGCCCAGCCTGTCCGGCGGCGCCCCGAAGACGGTCACCTTGCCTCGGTCGGGCTTGAGCAGCCCCAGGATGACCTTGATCAGGGTGGTCTTGCCGCTGCCGTTGGGACCGATGAGGCCCAGGAACTCGCCATCCTCGATGTCCAGATCGATGGCCTTCAGGGCTGGGGTCTCGCCGTAGAAGACCCAGACGTCGCGCAGGCTGATGACGCTCGGGTTGGTCATGCCATGGCCAGCCTCATCTGCTCTACGTTGTACCTCATCAGATCGATATAGCTGTCCCTGTCCGGGAGATCAGGACTGCCCATGGGGTCTAGGAAGAGGACCTCGGCGCCCACCTCGTCGGCTATGCTCTGCGCCGCCTGAGGATTGAACTGGGGCTCGGCGAAGATGGCCCTGATGCCCAGGGCCCGGGCCAAGTCGATGACCTCCTTCTTGTGGGCCGACGAGTCCCGTCCCGGGGTCTCCTCGATCACCGCCGCTTCGACCAGCCCGTACCTCCTGGCGAAGTAGGTCCAGGCGGGGTGAAAGGCGATGAACTCCCGAATCGAGAAGGACTCCGTGGCGTCCCTGATCTCTTCATCCAGGGACTCCAACTCGGCGACGAAGGCGGTGGCGTTCTCCAGATACCTGTCCTTGTTCCCGGGATCCACCATTATGAGGGCCTGGGCAATGGCTTCCACCTGCTGCTGAGCCAGCAAGGGATCCAGCCAGATGTGGGGGTTGACTCCGTGCTCCGAGTCGTTGCCGAGGCCATCCTCGTCGGCAGTGAGCAGCAATCCCTCCATGTCCGGGAAGACCGAGGTGTCCACTACGACGAGGTCGGGACTGGCTGCAGCCTCGATGACCTTCCCCATCCAGAACTCCAGCCCGGCACCGTTGATGACCATGAGCCGGGCATCGGCGATGGTCTTCACCTGACCAGGGGAGGGTTCCCACGTGTGCGGGCTGTCCCCGGCTGACATGAGGGTAGTCACCTCCACCATGCCCCCGCCGACGTTCTTCACGAAATCGGCCAGGGGGAGAATGGTAGCCACCACCTTGAGCTTCCCTGAGTCTGTGCTGGAGTCGCAGGCAATGCCAGCGAGAAGCCCCATCAAGACCACCGCCAGCGCCGCGAGACAGCAGGCCTTCACAATCAGTCCCTTCTTCATCTCAGACATGCACCACCCCTCTCAGCAGAGATGTCGCCGTCAACGGCAGCGCCGGCACAACCCCGATGACTCCGTCAGATGATGCTCGGGCTGGAATCCCAGGTTGCGGGCGATCTGGCTCTCCTGATAGCACAGTGCCTCATCGCTGAACTCCTGCAGCTCCCCGCACTGCCGGCAGACCAGGAAGCGGTGACAGCCCGGCCGGTCCAGCAGTCCGCACTTGACGAATCCCCCCCGCGACAGGACCTTGTGGACCAGGTTCAGGGAACAGAGCAGGTCGAGCACCCGGTAGATGGTTACATGGTCCAGGTGCTTGCCCCGCCGCTCCATCATCCTGCCGATGTCGTAGGGCGACACCGGCACGGTGGCCCTTTCCACCGCCTGCAGGACCTCCTTCCGGGGTTTGGTCACTTTGTAGCCCCTGGACCGGAGCACTGCGATGGAGTGTTGCACAAAAGACATTGAGTGGCCCCTGACCCCCTGCCGAGCCGGACTATAGCACGGTGAAATGACAAATGCAATAGTGTTGCATTACAGTGCCGGACGCCGCTCCCGTATGGCCATGGCCACCAGGGCGGCGCCGGCCAGGATGACCATGAGCGCGATGAAGGCCAGCGAGTACTCCCCCGTGCTGTCCACGATGAATCCGGCGGCATAGGGGGCGAAAGCCCCGGCAATCTGGCCCACCGCGGTGGTGATCCCGATGAGCAGCCCAAGCGAGCGCACGCCGAAGAAATCGCTGACTATGCCCAACTGGGCCGGTATTCGCAGACCGTGGCACAGTCCATAGCAGAAGACGAAGCAGTAGAGCATCCAGCCGCCGTCCAGGAACAGCAGCCAGAGTATGGACACGGCCATGCCGAACACGGCCAAGGCCAGGGTCCGCCGCCAGCCGACGGCGTCCGAGACCGCGCCGGAGAGGATGCGGCCGGGGATGGAGAATCCTCCCAGCAGGCCCAGGGCCAGGGCCGCCGCGCCGGCGGAAACGCCGGCCTCCTGGGCGTAGGGTGACAGGTGGACCGCCAGGGCCTGGAACGACATGATGGCCACCGCGACCACCAAAGTGATGCCCAGGTAGACGGGGGAGCGGACCATTTGGCGTGTGCCCATTGTCCGAACGGGCCGCGTCGAGGGCCCGGCCCCGGAGGCTGAACCTGCTGCCGCTTCTTGAACTGGCGGACTGCGCCGGATGATGACGGCAGATGCCATGAGGACGGCCGAGAAGATGATCCCCACGTAGATGAAGGCGTTCCGCCAGCCATGTTCCTGGATGAAGTAGTTGATCAGCGGGGCGAAGACCAGGGCCCCCACGCCCACCCCCGTGCTGGTCACGGCCAGGGCCAGGCGTCCCTCCCGCTCCCGGCCGTGGAACCACCTCATGACCGTGGAGCTGGCCACGGTCCAGATCGGCCCGGCGCCGACGCCGGCGATGAAGAGGAAGAGCCGGAGCTGATTGATGGAGTGAACCTGACTGCACAGGGCGATGCCCAGTCCGGCGATCAGCCCCGTGACCAGGACGATCGGCCGGGGGCTGAGCCTGTCCACCAGCGTGCCGCTGGCCACGATGGATATGGCATAGCCGATGAGGAAGGCAGTGTAGCCCGAAGAGACGAGGGATTTGCTCCAGAAGAAGTCCTCCTCCAGGGGCTTGAAGAACACCCCGAAGGACCAGAAGGTCTCGCCCAGGGTCAGGGTGAGCAGGAAGCAGGCCGCGACCACGAACCAGCCGTAGAATACCCCGGACCTCTCCCGTTCCGCAGACAAGGGCCCCAACCTCAAGCAGCCACCTATTCTATCACGGTGCGCTCGGCGACAGCCCGGCCCGCCCGTTGGTGGACCGGGCCGACTTGTGCTACAGTTCATGGAGCACAGGACCGCTACGGCATAGAGGAGGCTTCAAAGTGACAACACCGGAGGGAAGCGGCGAGTTCGCCAGGTTGTTCGAAGAGAGAACACGGGAGGTGTTCAGCGTTGAGGCCAACAGGGAAAGGGTGGCGGAGATGGCCTACCAGAACTACCTCAAGTCCTTCGGTTGCTCCCAGTCGCTCTTCCAGGCCTTCCAGGAGGTCCTGGGCATCAGGGATGATTTCTGGTTCAGGGCCATCGGGGGACTTCAGGGTGGGGGCAGCTCCGGCCTGACCTGCGGCGCGCTGGCCACGGGGTTCATACTGATCGGGGCCAGGACGGGAAGGCGGAGGATAGACGAGGGATTCGAGGGCATCCTGCCCGCCTTCGAGCCATCACAGAAGCTGGCGTTGTGGTTCAAGCCCATGTTCAAGAGCACGGTCTGCTCGGAGATCACCGGGGTCAACTGGTTCGACATGAACGAGGTGGCCGGGCACTACTTCGGCCCCCGGGGCCCGGAGACCATCGAGAAGTGCGCCCGGTTGACAGGCACGACGGCGCACAAGTTGGCCGAGATACTCAGTCAGCTCTGAGGTCCGGCCGCGGCGCGGAAGACGGCTAGTCCCTGAAGGAGGGGGCGATCTTCATGGCGTCGTTGCCGCACGACTCGACGCACTTGCCGCAGCGGGTGCAGTCGGTGCAACTCTCCACCTCCTCCACTTCGGCGATGCCGGCCGGGCAAACCTTGAGGCACTCCTCACAGTGCTGACACCTGCTGAGATCCACCTTCACCTTGAGCAGGCTCACCGGGTTGAAGGCCCCGAACACCGCCCCCAGTGGACAGAGATAGCGGCACCAGAACCGGCCCACCATGAAGAAGGCCACCAGCGCCGCACCCAGGGTGGCCAGATGGACGTAGAAGAACGTCCCGAAGCTGAGCTCAGACGAGGCCAAGCGGTGGGGGATGGCGGCGAAGAGGCTGCCCGATGGGCACACCTCGCAGAAGAGGGTCTCGGCGGCAATCCCGGCCGCGAGGATGACCCCGGCCAGGACCGCAAACTTCATCCAGGGGACGCGCCGCACTTTGAAGGCATCACCGCGCCTCCGCACCAGCATGACCAGGTCCTGCACCGTGCCGAAGGGGCAGCCCCAGCCACACCAGAACCGCCCCAGCGCCAGGCCGAACAGTCCGACCGCGCCCAGGGCGTAGAAGGGGAACTGCTGCAGCGCCGCATAGTGCTGGAAGGTGCCGATGGGGCAGGCGAAGGCGGCCCAGGGGCAGCCGTAGCAGTAGAAGAAGGGGCAGGGCAGACCCAGCTTCAGGACCTGGACGAAGCCGACGTTGACCAGAACCAGGGTCAGGAACTGCGTGGCCCATCTCAGCTTCGCCATCGGCTATCAGTCGCCCAGACCCAGACAGGAGGTGCAGAGGAACCTGACGAAGCTGCGCACCTGGCCGTACTGGTCCGCGGCGAAGACGGCCACGAAGACGGCGAAGACGGCCAGGAGGGCCAGTCGGACCGCGAGGCGGCGGTTCTGCTTCATCTCGCTACACTCCGGGCCATTCCGCCCAGACCGTCAGGAACGAGCCTAGCCGATTCCCGAGTCCCAGGCATCCAGCGCCGTCTGGAGCCTGCCCAGGAACGCGTCGGGGGGCACATAGCCGATTATGCGCAGGCCCCTGTCGATTTCCTTGCCGTCAGGTGAAAGGAAGACCACCTGGGGAATCGACGAAATGCCGAATGGGCCGTCGACGTTGCTACGGTCCACATCGACCTTCAGGGGGGCGAAGTTCTCATTGATGAAGGCGCCCACTGAATCGTCGGAATAGGTGTTCGAGTCCATCTTCTTGCACGGAGCGCACCAGCCTGCGTAGAAGTCAATGATCACCGGCTTGTTGCCGCTCTGGGCCAAGCTCAGGGCCTCGTCTAAGCTGTAGACCCAGTCCACCTTCGATTCGACCTCTCCACCTCCAATAACGCAGCCCACCGCTCCGGGCAAGACCGCCAGCAGCACGAACAGGGCCATCCTCAGGTACCTCACCCTTCTATTCACCAGGTCTCCTCCCCGCTCACCACGGCCGCCGTGCACTTGCCCCGGCACATCCGCCCCCTATGCAACGCCGGCCTCCTTCTCCACCAGGGAGCCCACCGGGCAGACCCGGACGCACTCCAGGCACGAGTCACAGCTGGAGTCAATCATGGGGATGTTGTCGAAGGTGCTCACCTTGGTCTCCAGTCCCCTGTGGGCGAAGTCGATGCTGCCGATGCCGTGCTCGTGGCAGGCCCAGATGCACTTGCCGCAGAGAACGCACTTGTTGGGATCGTACACGAAGAGAGGATGGCTGTCATCCACGGGCAGGGAACGGGGTATCCGCCGGTATCTCTCCAGCTTCAGCTTGAATCCCTCGCGGGCGGCGATCCGCTGCAGCTCGCAGTTCTTGTTCCGGGCACAGTTGCGGCAGTCGAGGTGATGATGCGACAGCAGCAGCTCGAAGGCGGTGCGGCGCAGCCGCTTCGCCCCGGGGCCGGTGGTGCTCACCACCATGCCCTCTTCGACGAACTGACTGCAGGCCGTCAACGGGGCCCGCCGGCCCTCGATCTCCACGAAGCAGAGCCGGCAACTGCCGAAGGGGAGGTCCGCTTCCCTGATGGCGCACAGGTTGGGAATGTAGATGCCGTTGTCGAGGGCCGCCCAGAGCAGCCTCTCCCCCCTGCGGGCTCTGACCTCCCTGCCGTCGATGGTCAACACAACCGTGTCAGCTATGGCTCTCTCCAGACAAGCACCCGGGGCCCGTTGTCAGTCCTCTCATCCAGCGGCTATAATGGCAGCCGTCCGGCACAAACCAGTCCATTTTACCATCACGATCTCTGCTATGGTAACAAAGCCGGTATGTGCCGCCTGACGGTCAATATACTCATGGAAGGAGAACGACCGCAATGGTAGTCGAGATAACCGACAAGGACTTTGACCAGCAGGTAGTCAAGTCCACCCTGCCCGTGGTGGTCGATTTCTGGGCTCCCTGGTGCAATCCCTGCCGCATGATCGGCCCCATAGTGGATAAGCTCTCGGAGGAGTTCCAGGGCAAGGTGAAGTTCTGCAAGGTGAACGTGGATCAGAACCGGGAGACGGCCGGCAAGTACCAGGTGATGAGCATCCCCACGCTGATCTTCTTCAAGAACGGCAAGTCGGCCGACCAGAGCCTGGGGCTTGTCCCCGAAAAGACGCTCCGGGAGAAGGTCCGGGCCCTGCTCTAGTCTGAGCCGGCCCGTTCGCCCCAGGGGAAGGGTTCCACTCTGCGGTAGCTCCGCTTCCACGGCTCCCGCTGCAGGGAGAGGTAGTCCCTGATGGCCTGCCTCAGGGCATCCGCCGCCAGGGTGGCGCAGTGGACCTCGGACTCGGGCAATCCCTCCAGGGCCTTCAGGATATCCTCTTCCGTGACGGTCAGGGCCTCGGTGACGGTCTTGCCCTTGACCAGCTCTGTGGTCACGCTGCCGCAGGCCACCGTCGGTCCGCAGCCATTGGTCATGAACCTGGCCCCGGCGATGCGGCCCTCCCGCACCCGAAGGCAGAACTGCAGGGTATCTCCGCAGGGCCGGCTGGCCAGGCCGCAGCCGTCGGGCTGGGCGTATTCCCCGGCGTTGCGGGGATGGCGGCAGTGGTCCAGCGCCACCGGGGAGAGGTCCCCGCTCAGGTCCTTCATAGAAGGTGCTCCCGCTTCTTGAATGGCCCCGGTGCCATCATGGCCGTCCTTGCCGGGGCTACCGGCCCACGGTGGCCTTCAGGCCCAGGGACTCGATGACCTTCCGGCACTCCCCGGCCCAGCTCTCCGGGGGCATGGGCAGGGCCTCCAGGGGATACTTCCGGCCCAGCCGTTCCCACTTCGACTGGCCCCAGACGTGATAGGGGAGCAGAGAGACCTTCTCCGCCCCGATCTCCAGTCCGAACCTGGCCACCGCCTCCAGGTTCTCAACGGAATCGTTGTAGCCGGGGATGAGCGGCACCCTCAGCCAGGTCCTCCTCTTGGCCGCCGTCCGCCGGGCGTTGTCCAGGATGAGCCCGTTGGTCTTGCCCGTCCCCTCGGTGTGGCGCCCGGGGTCCATGTGCTTGATGTCATAGAGGACCAGGTCGGTGTAGTCCAGCACTTTGTCCAGGACCTCCCACAGCGCGTAGCCGCAGGTGTCCAGGGCGGTGTGAAAGGCTTTGGCCTGGCACTCCCGCAGCAGGTCCAGGGCGAACTCCCACTGGGCCAGGGGCTCGCCGCCGGAGAGGGTCACCCCGCCACCGGAGTTGACGTAGAAGAGGCCGTCGGCCTCAACCTCCTTCATCACCTCCGCCACGGTCATCCACTGGCCGGTGATGGCGATGGCCCCGGTGGGGCAGACCTCGCCGCACTTGAGGCAGAGATTGCAGGCCTGGCGATCGATGGTCCTCTCCCTGTCGCTGACGGCGATGGCGTTCACCGGGCAGACCTTCTGGCAGCGTCCGCAGCGGGTGCACTTGGCAGCGTAGGTGGCGATCTCGGGGTGGTCGTGCCAGGACTCGGGATTGGAGCACCAGCGGCAGCGCAGGGGACAGCCCTTGAAGAAGACGGTGGTCCGGATCCCCGGACCGTCATGGATGCTGAATCGCTGGATATTGAAAAGCAGGCCCCGCCTGGGCAGGACCTCCTTCCGGTCGGCCGATGATCCGGTCTCGGGGCTCACCGCTATAGGATAGCCCAAGCCTGAATCGTGATCAAATCCGGCCCGTCACAGATCACGGCCGCCGGGCGGTCACCGCCACCGAGGCATAGCCCACCACCCGGGAGTAGTCGCCGGTGATGTCCCCCGAGGTGGCATAGCAGAGGAGCCTGGCCTGCTCCACCCCCAGACCCTTGCAGGCGGTGAGCATGGCCATCACCGGCCCCGGACCGCACATGCTGATGGCCTGGCTGCGGACCGTCTTCTCCAGGCGCTCCGGGGACTGCTCGAGGATGGCCTCCAGCGCCAGGTGGTCCTTCCGGCTGGCCGACGACTGAGGCTCATAGTGGCTGAAGTCCGAGCTGGCAATGATCAGGGCGTCTTTCCCCTTGAGGGCGGCCGCCAGCGCCTGGCCCAGCTCCCTGCTGGTGCCCAGGTCCTGCCTCAGCATAGAGATGGCCACCAGCCGGACCGTGCTCCCATAGAGGTACTGCAGGAAGGGCACCTGGACCTCAATGGAGTGCTCCGCGCTGTGGGCCAAGTCGTCCCACTGGGCCACCTTCGAGGCGGCGATGATGGACTGACCCAGCTCCTTGTCCAGCTCCACCTCGCCCAGCGGCGTCTGCCAACTGTCCTGGCGGCTCAGTGCCACGTCGGCCCCCAGTCCGCTGTGGTTCAGCCCCAGGACGACCACCGTCCCCGGCTTCCCCTGCGAGGCCAGACCGAAGAACCCGTGGGCGGCCACCGGCCCGGAGTACATGTAGCCCGCGTGAGGGCTGACCAGTCCCAGGATGCGCTGCTCCGCCCTACCGGCCGGACCGGGCAGTGCCCCCGGTCCAAGGGCATGCCTGAAGCAGTCCTCGATCTGCCTTCTGAGAGACGATTCGGTGCCGGCGTAGAACGCCCCGGCCACCACCGGCTTCCTCATGGCCACACCTCCCCGGCCGCATCACGGCCATCACGCAGTCAAGCTGGCCGCCGACCGCCTCAAGCGGAGAGGGGCCCCCGCTTGAGGGCTACTTGAAGTGCTCCAGCTTCCGTTCCAGGTCCCGCTGCATCATGGCCATGGTCAGGTCGCCACGGGTCTTCTCCAGGATGCCCCGGACCACGTCGGTGGCCCGCCGCAGCCCGTACGTCAGAGCATCCGGGAAGTCCATGGTCACCAGAACGCCGTAGATATCATCCATGTTGGACAGCAGCTCTTCGCAACTGGAGAGATCGCCCCGCCTGATGGTGTCCAGGAGATGGCGGCGCATCTCGCCCACCGCCTCGCCCATCCCGTGGAGATAGGCGGCGTAGCTCACCCCCAGCGATTCCGGCGTGGGCAGCAGGTCGTTGAGCACCAGGGCCAGGGTGATGCAGCCCTCGGCATACTCCTTCTGCGAGTCGTGCAGGAAACCGGGGTGGTTCAGCTCGGCGTGCTGGGACAGCTCCTGACCCGCCTCGCGGAGCTGGTCCCGCGCCGAATCCAGCGCGGAACGGGCCCGGTCGAACTCGCTCCGGTGAACGGCGCGGATGGCGTTGGAGCTGAACCGGATGGCCTCCCGGCACTGCCGCAGCGCCTTCTCCCGGGCGGCGTCCTTGGCCGCGAACTCCGTGCGTATCTTCTGGACGGTCTCCTCCAGGCCTGATGTCGACTTACCCATGCTCAATCCTCCCCGGTCAGTTCTGTCCTATCCTGGCCACCAGCCTCCGGGTGGCCCGCTCTATGTCGTCAGCTCCCAGCACGGCGCTGATCACCGCCACGCCGTCGGCCCCGGCCTTGATGACCTCTTTCACGTTGCCGTGGTTGATGCCCCCGATGGCAATCACAGGCAGGGAAACCCTGGCCCTCACCCGCTTCAGCGCCGCCAGGCCCACCGGCCGGGACTCCTTCTTTGAGGGCGTGCGGTATATGGCCCCTATGCCGATGTAGTCGGCCCCACTGGCCTGGGCCCGCAGCGCCTGGGCCACGCCGGTAACCGAGCAGCCGATCAGCGTGTCCATGGGCAGCATCCGGCGGGCCTCGCCCACGGGCAGGTCATCCTGGCCCAGATGCAGTCCATCCGCCCCGACGGCCAGGGCGATGTCCAGGTGATCGTTGACAATGAACAGAGCCCCCTTCTCGGCACAGAGTTCCTTCAGCCAGCGGGCCACGTACAGCAGCCTTACCCTAGCCGAGTGCTTGTCCCGGAACTGGATCACCCGGGCCCCGCCCTTGATCGCCCGAGCGGCCACCTCCACCTCGCCGCGGCCCTTCAGGGCCGCGCTGTCCACGATGACGCACAGACCGCTGAGACGGCCCAGCCTGTCGTGCCGCAGCAGCCGGGAGACCAGCTCCCTCTCCAGCTCGTAGACCTCAAAGCGCAGCCGCTGCAGCCTGGCCGGCTTGGCGGCCACGGGGCTGCCGGAGAGGCGGGCGAACTCCTCCAGCACCCGGATGGACTCCTGCACCCTGCGCGAGTTGGCCGTCACCAGCGCCATCAGGTCCTCATGGTGCGGCACCGCCGCCGTGCTCCGGGGGGCTCCAACGTCCCCGGCCACCCTGCGGGCCGCCAGAAGCTCCTGCTCCAGAGGGACGAGGTCCTTCACCAGACTGTGCCGCAGGGCCTTCAGCCGGCGGCTGAGGGCGGCGTCATCGAGAAGGAAGCGAGACACGTCCTCAAGTACCCTCAGTCCCTCCCCGAGGCGGTCGAGGTTAGCATCGACAAGGCGCAGCACTAGACATCCGTCAGGTTGGGCTGAAGGTCCTTCACTGACTCAGGCATCTGCCCGTCGCGGGCGGAGTCGATCATCTCCTGAATCTGTGAAGGCATCTCCATTCCCAAGTCCTTGAACTTCTTCTCCGTCCACCGGCCGATGTTGCGGGGGTCCCTGTAGTAGTCGGGGCCGGGCTTGTCCGGCCCGCCCGACTCCTCGTGGATGGTGGCCATGGACTTGTGGTAGGCAAATCCCGAGACGACCCGGCTCATCTCACGGCTGCCGCAGGCGGCGCAGACCGGGGACAGGGACTCGCCGATGCTGCGAACGAAGAAGCTGGACTTCTTCCGACACGCCTGGCAGCGGAACTCGTAGACCGGCATGACAACCTAGTCCTCTCCTCCATCGTCCGCAGAGCCAGGCTCACCGCCGAACTGCCTCTGCTTCATGTCGGAGGCCACGCTCTCCACGCTCTCGCCCCGCTCCATCCTCTCGATCATCTCCTGATACTCCGGCGTGTCCTCCCCCTCGGTCCCCCCCATCCTCCGCGACCACTCCACCAGGGCCTTCGGGTCATTGGCCATCATCCGGTTGACCAGACTGGAATCAGAGAGGATGTCATCATAGATGTCCGAATCCCCCCTGACCATGGCGAAGGTCGAGAACAGGCGGTCCAACTCCTTGCCCCCGCAGAAGCTGCAGGTCACCTCCGGCGTCCCGGAGAACCCCTTGACATACACCTGGACCTTGCGGCGGCAACTCTTGCACCGATATTCGTAGATCGGCACGGCTTCCTCCTGATCGATATGTCGTCCGCCTCAGGCGGATCCACGCATCTGACTTCCTGCTGTCCCAGGAGAGATGCAATTGCCGGGTGAGCATTCAGCCCTGACAGTCTGATTCTAGCACAAGGGCGAGAAGGCGGTAAACGCCCGGTGGGGCGCCGCCACCCCACCCACCTTTCACTGTCGCAGGGGCTGCGCCGCAGGTCCTTCCACGGAAGGTTCATGCCGCACTACCTCTCAAATGTCATGCCGCACTTGATGCGGCATCCAGGGCCAGGGCGGGGGGCGCAATGCCGTCAGGTCTTTCCCGCCAGGGAAGGAGCATCCCCCGCTCGATGCGGGACCCACTCCCCGATGTCATGCCTGCGAAAGCAGGCATCCAGGTGGGGCGGGGAGGGGAGGTCGCCGGCTATCCCCGCTTGATTGACGAGTGGGGCACCGCTTCAATATACTAGTTGAGCAACTCAAGCAGCTGCCCCCGATGGAGCAGGCCTGCTCCATCAACCTTCATCGGTGCCGAGGTAGCTCAGGTGGTAGAGCAGCGGACTGAAAATCCGCGTGTCATCAGTTCGACTCTGATCCTCGGCACCACTTTCTAGAATTCCTCCCCGGGAGCATTGCGTCGAGCATATTGGTGTTGATAGGATAGGAACAAATGCGGACGGCGGACATCTTGACTGCCCTGAGGTTCGCTCTCACCCCCGTGGTGATGTGGCTAGTCTTCTCAGACCAGGCGGTGGCGGCGCTCTGCGTCTTCGCTATCGGGTCTCTGTCCGACGTGCTCGACGGGCTTTGTGCGAGGAGAGGCACGAAGGAGTCTCTCTACGGACCGACCTTCGACGGACTGGCCGATTTCACCCTCATCTACGGAACAACGCTGGCGCTGTCCATACGGGGAGAGGCGTTCTGGCTCATGGTGGTGGCGCTGGTGAGCATAGCCTACCTGATACCGGTGATCAGCATCATCTCCAGAA
>Ga0194112_10000057_pt1 | contig 143247 bp, 138 predicted proteins | sample TA2MahC400mmetaG_FD_146191 | JGI IMG/M metagenome (GOLD analysis project Ga0194112, IMG submission 146191) | Freshwater microbial communities from Lake Tanganyika, Tanzania - TA2015016 Mahale Deep Cast 400m | ecosystem: Environmental > Aquatic > Freshwater > Lake | place: Tanzania: Lake... | reverse complement strand
TGAGCTCAACCTTGATGGTGCCCTTGCCGGCTGGGGCCATGGTCCTGTCGAAGCCGTAGAGCTGTGCCTCGATGCTGTCATACGTGTGATCGGCTATGGTCACCGGCTGGTCAAGCAGCAATACCAACGACGAGGGCTCGCTGGGCATGTCCCGGTTGACCCCCAGGCAGACATTGACAGCGAAGGGGGTCTCATCCGACAGCGGTGCGCAGTAGCCGCGCACGGTCTCGTTCATGTAGTGGCCATCGAGCATGTTCAGGATCGTCTTGCGTCCATCTGCGTTGGAGATGATGATGTCCGCCCGGCGCTCGCTTCCATCAGCGAGCCTGACACCTACCGCCTTGTCGTTGTCGACCAGTATCTTCTCCACCCGGCTGCGGTAGTGTACCTGTCCACCCAGCGAGAGGTAGCGCTTCTCTATGGACCTGGCGAATTCGTCCGCCCCGCCCACAGGCCACTGAATATCGCCGTGGACTCCGCCGACATGCCTCATGAAATGGAAGAAGAGGGGACCGTCCTGGTTTGAATACACCAATTCGGCGAAGGCTCTTCTTAGAAAGGGGTCCGAGAACCGCTGCGCATAGGTGCGCATGTTCATCTTCATCCATTTGCCATTGAGAAGCATCCAAGGCAGGATGGAGATCATCTTCCAGAGCGAGCCGCTGTTGATGGCGTCTTCGACGCTGTCATTGTCAAATGCCTTGATGGCCGCAATGTACTGGTCGATCATCTTCGAGTCCGCCGGAGACAACTTGAGCAAGGCCTCTCTCAGTCTCCCGGGGTCGTAGTAGTCCACGAACATCTTGCCATCCGGAGAGGCGACGGCGGTGCACTCCGCGACATTCACCAGTTCCCGGGGCAGTGCGCCGAGCTCGTGCCACATCTGGTTGACGCTGGAGCCCGGCCTGCAGCCGAAGAAGTGGTGAATGCAGGGGTCAAAGGTGTAACCCTTGCGCTTCCACGACGTGCACTGGCCGCCCGGCTTGTTGTGCATCTCGAAGACCTGCGTCTCGTACCCGTTCATCTGACCATAGATGCCGGCAGATAGACCACCCATGCCGGCCCCGATGATGATTATTGACTTGGCCATCGGCAACCCTCTCAGACTCTACGTTCTGGCACCCGCCATCACTTCTTCAGTTTGGCGGCCATTTCGGCCGCGTACTCTTTGGCCCGCTCGATTTCGCCTTCCTGAAGCGGGCCTTTCCAACCCAACACCACCGCTTTGTGGACTGGGAGCAGTTGGCTCATCTGTCTTCCTTTGAGCTTCTCGGCGATCTTCTCGGCCGCGCTCCAGTTCTTGTTCTCAGCACGTGCCCGCTCAATGTTCTCTGGATTCTCAGTGTCGAAGGCGGCGAACGGCTTGTTCGTCCACTCTTTGCTCTTCACCTTGCCCAGGAAGCCTTTGACGGCAAAGCTCATAGTCCCGAACCTGGTTGGGGAACCGACAACCACAAAGTCATAGTCCTTGGCGCTCAACTTCTTCACCTTCTTCACGTAGAAGAGATCAGCATTCACTCCCGACTCTCTCAGAGTCTCCGCGATTGTCTCAGCGACCTTCCTAGTGTTTCCGTGGGTTGTGTCATAGATGACTATGCCTTTCATTGTCAGCCCACCCTTCGTTAGACTGATTGACTATCTGCCGCCCTTGTCCGCATCTTTCGGTTGTACCACTTCCTACACTAACGGTGCCAGGTGAACGCTAGCCCGAAGCTTGCGGTTGTTGGTGTCCTCCAGTATAGCCCACCACGTATAGTTCTGCTTGCAGAAGTACGGCAAGGCCGGCAGATCACTCTCCGTGGGTTCGTGACGCTCCCCCAACAGGCAGGCTGGGTGAGATGCTTGCACCTGGGACTTCAGAAATGGTGCATATGGGCAAGGGGTCTGCCCACGCACCTGAACGCCTGATGGCAGCAACGCGGGCCGAATCCACCAATGGTGCCACTCCTTGTTGACATCCCTTGCCACTGCACCATAAGATTCGGGCGTTTGTGGCGGCGAGCCAGGGGCGGATGTCTGCTGCCCGTGCCGGTCCAAGCAGTCAGGCCAGAGGGAGCATGCGGCGGGTCCACTGAAACGGAGCACCATGCAGAACTTGAGCGTTCCGGATCCACACGAGGGCATCTCCGGAGAACGAGGGCGCCTGCACTACCTGGACTGGCTGCGGGTGCTGGCGATACTCGGCGTCTTTCTGTTCCACGCAAGCAACGTCTTCAACGACCAGGACTTCGTGATCAAGAACGCCGAGCAGAGCGAGGCCATCACCGGCGTCCAAGCCTTCTTCTTCCCGTGGGGGATGCCTCTCTTCTTCATGATTGCGGGCGCCGGCACATGGTTTGCCCTGAGGCGGCGGACTTCCGGTCAGTACATCAAGGAGCGCACGAAGCGACTACTGGTGCCCTTCCTGGTCGGCTCCATTCTGCTGTCCTCGGTGCAGGTCTACTGCGAGTGGCGCCACGTGGTCAACACAGGGGCCTTCACCGGATCGCTAGCTGATTTCATTGGCACGCTGCCCTGGGGGCCCAATCCCAGGATCTTCGGAGTGGTGGGCTATCACCTGTGGTTCCTGGGTTTCTTGTTTTCGTTCTCGCTGCTCGCCCTGCCCCTCTTCAGATGGTTTCAAGGGGGCTCCGGGCAGCGGTTCGTATCGGGCCTGGCGCGGATCTGCCAGCGTCGAGGCGGCATACTGGTCTTCGTCCTTCCTCCGCTGGTCGCCCGGCTCAGCCTGCAACCCTTCTTCCCGTACGAGCACGACTGGGCCGATTTCGTCTTCTTGCTGTCGTTCTTCGTCATTGGCAATGTGGTGATATCAGATGAGCGGCTGAGGCAGGCGGTCTGGCGTGACTGGCCATTCACGCTGGCTGTGGGGACGCTGGCCTTCATCGGGGCAGCGGTCATCGCCATCTCGAGCGGCGAGCTCGACATTGAGTCGGCGCCCGGCACGCTGCGGGATTTCATCTGGTGGGCCCTGGTGGCTGCCTGCGGCTGGTGCTGGACGGCCTTCGTGCTTTCCATCGGCATGCGCTTCCTGAACTTCAGCAACAGGCTATTACGATACGGTCAGGAGGCCATTGTGCCCTTCTATCTGGTGCATCAGGCGGTGATCGTCGCCCTTGCCTTCTATGTGGTCCAGTGGAATGCCGCCCTGGCGCTGAAGATGCTGGTCGTTGTCCTCGGCTCGTTTGTGGCGTCCCTGGGACTGTACGAATTGCTGATCAAGCGCTTCGGCATCCTGCGGCCGCTGTTCGGTATGAAGGCCGTCGCACGAGGGACGCGAAGGGCTTCGTCAAACGAAGCCGGCAGGTAGTGACTGGGTCCGGGAATCCGTCAGTGCATCGAGGCTGAGATCGGAGTGGTATAATCTCGCTGAGGGGTGCTCAAAGGCAGCCTCTCCCCATCACCGACGAAGGAGGGTCGCTGACATGGCTACTCCTCTGCAGACCGCCCCGGACAGGACCACGGCCCCGGGATTCATCGCTGCCACCCCCCGCATCGCTGGGATCAGGGCGGAGCTGCTGGCCACGCCCTACTCCATCTGCCTGGAGAGGCCGAGGCTCCTGGCAGCCTTCCGGCGCTCCCCGGAGGGCCGCCGAGCGGCCAGGACCGAGCATCCCCTGGTGCGCCGTGCCTTGGCCCTGAGCCATGTCTTCTCCCACAGAAGGCCGCGCATCTACGACAACGAGCTGATCATCGGCAACATGACCTCCAAGCGGATCGCCGCCAACTACTATATCGAGGGAGGGTCGATCAACATCCTGGAGGACTTGTTCCGCCTGAACAGGCGGGCGGTTCCTCTGAAGATGGGACGGACGGAGATCGCAGAACTGCTGACCACCGGGGTGGGGAACCTGTTCAGGAGCGTCGGCGCCAGGGCCCTGCTCCGTCCGGGCCGCTTCAGCTACTTCCTGGACTTCTTCCGGGCCAAGCGCCATTTCGTCACCGAGGAAGCAGGGATCGGGCACCAGGTGGGGAACTACCGCATGGTGGTGCACCAAGGCCTGAGGAGTGTCTATGATGAGGCAGCGAAGAGGCTGGAGGAAGGGAGGCTGGGAGATGGATCGGCCCTGGATGCGGATCAGAGGGCCTTCTTCCGCTCCGTGATGATCACCATCGAGGGTATCAGGCAGATGGCGGAGAATCTGGCCATCGAGGCCGAGGGCCTGGCGGGCCGGCCCGATCTGCCTGAGTGGAGGATGGTGGAGCTGCTGGAGTCCGCTGCCGCCTGTCGTCACGTCCCCTATCAGCCGGCCAGGACATACCTGGAGGGACTGCAGGCGGTCTGGCTGGTCCACGTGGCCCTGAACTTGGAGGACTTCGAGCAGGGGCTGTCCTTCGGGCGAATGGACCAGATCCTCCTGGACCTCTACCGCGCCGACATCGCCTCGGGAAGGCTCAGCGTGGAGCGGGCCATGGAAGTGACGGCCGGGTTCTGCCTCAAGACCTGCGAGACCATGCCGCTCTACTCGGAGCGGGTGGACCAGTTCTTCAGCGGCAACGGGGTGGCCCAAGCCTTCACGTTGGGGGGTACCGATGGCAGGGGCAGCGACGTGACCAACGAGCTGTCCGGCGTGATCCTCAATGCCTATGCCCAGGTGCTCACCCGGGAGCCGGCGGTGCATGTCCGTGTTCACCGGGCCACACCCGACTGGTTCTTTGAGAAGAGCGTGGAGCTCCTCCAGATGGGCACAAGCCGCCCCTCCTTCTTCGGTGATGAAGCGGTGGTCAGAGCCCTTGAACACGCCGGGATGAGCACGGAGCATGCCAGGGACTATGCCGTGATCGGCTGCGTGGAGATGGCCAGCCAGGGACGGACCTACAACTCGTCCGACGCTGCCCTGTTCAATCTGCCCCTCTGTCTGGAGCTGGCCCTGAATCAGGGCAGACGGTTCAGGGGCAGGGCCAGGATCGAGGGTTCCCGCCGCTGCGGCGCGGATACCCCGCCGGCCTCTGCCATGACCAGTTTCGACGATGTGCTCGAGGCCTTCCGGGCCCAGGTCCGCCACGGGGTGGACGATATGGTGAAGGTGATCACCTGGCTGGAGGAGGTCTACAGGTGGCACCGGACCACGCCGGTGAACTCCATCCTCACCGAGGGTTGCCTGCAGAAGGGCCGGGATGTCACCTGGGGCGGGGGACTCTATGACTACACCTCGGTTCAGGCAGCGGGACTGGCCGATGCCGGCGACTCCCTTCACGCGCTGAAGAGGGTGGTCTTCGATGAGAAGCGCCTCAGCCTGGAGGAGTTGGTCGGGATACTGAAGGACAACTACCGCGGCCACGAGGACCTCAGGGTGGAACTGGCCGCGAAGCTGGGCCGGTATGGCAATGGCGATCAAGAGGCGGACCGGATGACTCAATTGGCTGCGGATGCCTTCGCCGATGCGGTGCGGGCCCACCGGAACACCCGGGGCGGGCAGTACGTGCCCGGCTTCTACTCCATGACCTGCCATGTTGGCTTCGGGAAGGTGACCGGCGCTCTGCCCGATGGCAGGCTGGCCGGCAAACGCCTATCCAACGGCCTGGCCCCGGTGGACGGAGCCGACAAGCTGGGGCCCACGGCGGTCCTCCGCTCGGCGGCGTCACTGGAGAGCAGGAAGTGGATGAACTGCCACGCCCTGAACATGAAGTTCGACAGGAAGACCGTGCAAGGGCCGACGGGACGCAGGGCACTGGTGCATTTGTTCAGGAACTACTTCAGCCAGGGCGGGATGCAGGTCCAGGTCAATGTTCTCGATGCCGAGACGCTCAGGGCTGCCAAGAGAGACCCGGCATCCCACCCGGGGATCGTGGTCCGGGTGGCCGGGTACTGCGCCTACTTCAATGACCTCCAGCCGGACGTCCAGGATGAGATCATCGACAGGACGGCGCATGGGCTCTCCTGAGCCGCTGATCTTCTCGCTGCAGCATTTCTGTGTTCACGATGGCCCAGGCATCCGAAGCCTTGTCTTCTTCAAGGGCTGCCCGCTGCGCTGCGTCTGGTGTCAGAATGTGGAGTCCTGGAAGGCTGAGGCCGAGATCGGCTTCAAGGCACACCTCTGCATCGCCTGCGGCAGGTGTGTAGAGAGGTGCCCGGAGCGGGCCATCGCCAGCCCAGGACGGAGGGATGCCAACCGCTGTCGACTCTGCTTCACCTGTGTAGAGGCCTGCCCTTCCGGGGCCATGACCCGTGTCGGCGTCAGGAGGACTCCCGAAGAGATCGTGGCGGAGCTGCGGCCGGAGTTTCCTTTGCTTCGGGATTCGGGCGGCGGTGTGACCTTCACCGGCGGGGAGCCGGCGCTCTTTCCTGAGTTCGCCACGGACGTGGCCAGGCTCCTCCGCTCGGAGGGCATCCCGGTGGCCCTGGAGACCGGCGGGCTGTTCAATCCTGAGCGGCTCAATCCCCTCACGGCGGAGCTGCAGCTCATCCTCTTCGATATCAAGGTCTTCGACGGCGAGCAGCACCGTCTCCTCTGCGGCTCAGAGAACATGGTGATCAAGGAGAATCTCAGGTCTCTGGTACAGGCGACGAGGCTGGGTCAGGGACCGCCTGTATGGCCCCGCCTGCCCCTGGTGCCCGGGATGACCGACGGGCCGGCGAACATCAGGTCCTGGGCGGGCCTGCTGAGGGATGTCGGCACGCCCTTCGTCACCGTCGTTCCCTACCACCACATGGGCACGGTGAAACGGGCCTGGCTGGGGCTCCCCGCCGGCCCCGATCTGCGGGTGCCCGGTGATGGAGAGATGGCGGCTGCCGCCGGGTTGTTCGCCAGCGAGGGGATCAGGGCGTACCACCCCGGCGAGGAGGACTTCCCGGCGGAGGCAACCACCGGGCGGGCATCAGCCTCCGGGTAGAGTGTGCCCCGCCTGCGCTGCCGGGCGCATCAGATGGGCTGCAGCTTCTCTATAGTGTCTGTGATGAAGAGGGCAGTGCGCTCCGGGTACTCCAGAGGGAACAGGTGGCTGCCGTCCCTGAAGGACTCCAACAGCATGCCGTGCCTCCTGGCGAAGCAGCGCAACATGGCACCGGCGGTATAGGAGTCCTCCCCGACAACCACCGCCCCGGGAAGGGGCAACCTCCTCCGAAGGCAGGTGAGGTTGTGCGGTGTCGTTCTGAAGATGCTGGCCTCTCTGCCACTGTCGAAGCTAAGGGCCACGCCTCCGTCAACGCCCACCGTTCCGCTGTCAATGTAGTCCCTGAGACAGTCGGGATCGAACCGCTGGAAGAGCGGTATCGCGCTGAAGTGGGCCGCTGCTTCCTCCCTGCCGGACCACCGGGTGCGCCGTTTCCTAGTCTGTGAAACCAGCTTCACCTGGTCGATCAGCCCCAGCTTCTTCGCCAGAAACACGAACAGGGCGAACGGTCCGTAGACCAGGGGCGGGTCAAGCATGACTACCCGACTGAAGAGCTGGGGTCTGCGGTAGGCGGCTATGAAAGTGACGATCCCGCCCAGGGAATGGCCCACGCCGATGACCGGCCTGTCAGCACGCCTCTCAATGTGGTCAGTCAGCTCCCTGACCAGACCCTGCCAGTTCTCGTCGATGGGGTAGTCGGGGTTGTGCCCCAGCTTCTCGATGGCCACCACCGCATACTGCTGCTCAAGGAGACGGAGCATCTTGCGGTAGGTACCGGCGGGGAATCCGTTGGCGTGGGCGAAATGGATGACTTTTCTCTGCATCAATCCCATCTGACCTCAGGGGTTGTGCCAAGTCCTGCATTGCGTTGGGCACACCAGGGGCGTGTCCGAACATCGCTGTGCCTCACTCCCTCCGGCAAGACCCGGGATGTCGGGCATGAACCGGGGTTCCGCGAGGCGGTGCCGCTAGGATGCAGGAGGTCCCTCACTGAGCAGCCTGAGTTTGGCTTCATCGACGATAATGGTCTTCCCTCGCGCTGAACGGACGATGCCCGCCTGTCTGAGCCGGCTCATGAACCGGATGGCCGTCTCGGTGGTGGTCCCGGCCATGTCGGCGATCTCCTGGCGGGTGAAGGGAAGGGTTGGGCCGAGCCTAGACTGGAGCATGAGCAGTATTCTGGCCAGGCGTTGTTCCACCCTCTCCGCGGCCAGGTCACGGAGCCGGCCCTGGGCGTCCCTGAGCCGCCCGGCCAGGATCTGGATGATCCTCAGCGCCAGCTCGGGATGGCCGGCCAAGAAGGAGCGGAAATTGCCCCCCCGGATCTCCAGGACCCGGCTCTCGGCGACCACCTGGGCAGAGCCCGGATAGGACTTGTTTTCGAAGACGGCCACCTCGCCGAACATCTCTCCGGGGCCGAAGTAGGCGATGACGAACTCCTTGCCCAGCGACGAATGCTTCAGGATCTTCACCCTGCCCTCAGCCACCATGTAGAACCGGTCTGGCTGGTCGCCCTCCCAGAAGATGAACTCACCCGGCTGGAAGCGACGCTCGGCTGCCAGGCCGGCCAACTCGGCCAGATCGCGTTCATTCAGGCTGGAGAAGATGGTGGACTGTCTGAGAACCGGCGACTTGTCTTCTTCCGACATGACGTCCCCCCGAAGGAGAATGGCTCAGGCAACCTCCCGCTTCAGCGTCAGCGAGGCCAGGAACACGAAGGCGGCGGCGAAGCCGACCAGGATGAGCAGATTGGATGCGACGCTCCAGTCCAGGAGGGTGGCGCCCCTTATCATCACGTCTCTGACCGCCGAGTTGGCGTAGGTGACCGGCATGAGGTACGATGCCCAGCGCAGAAACCAGGGCAGGCTGTCCAGAGACCAGAACAGGCCGCCGAGCAGGGCCTGGGGGAAGACGACCAACGGGACGAACTGAATGGCCTGGAACTCGTTGCGGGCGAAGGTGGACAGCAGTATGCCCAGATTGACCGCTGTCATGACCGCAACAATCACCGTCAGGATGGCCAGGAAGATGCTACCCTCGCAGTTGACGTCGAGCACATAGACCGTGAACAGCAGCATCTCTAGCGATTGAACCAGGGAGAAGACGCCGAAGCCGACCATGTAGCCCAGGACGATCTCGAAGCGGCTCAGCGGCGAGGCGAGCAGGCGTTCCACAGTGCCCTGAACGCGCTCCCGGACGAAGCTGACGGAGGTGAGCAGGAAGACGAAGAACCATGGCATGAGCACCACGAAGGCCGGGCCGAGGTAGTCCATGGTGGTGTAGTCCTCGCCGCCGTAGAGGAACTCCGGCTCTACCTGGATCAGGCGGCCCTCCACTGCGGGCAGGCCGGCCAGGGTCTGCTGAATGGCTGTGGTCAGGGTGTCTCTGACATGGGCCATGACCTGGGCATCGGAACCCTCAAGGAGCAGAGTCACCCTGGGATCATTTCCCGTGACCAGGTTGCGGGTGAAGTCGGACGGGAAGACCAGGGCGGCGCTAATCTTGCCGTTCTTGAGCTGCCGCTCCGCCTCATCACGGCTGAGCTCGGTGAGCTTGAGGTCGCTCTCCTCATCGATGGCACGAATGATCAGATCTGCCACTGATACCAGTGCACTGTCATCGTTGACCACGCCGACAGGGGTGTCCGACGGCTTGATGTCGATGAGGTATCCCACCAGGGAGATGATCACTATGGGGACAATGAGGATGAGGGCCAGGGTGCGGCGGTCGCGCCGGAACTGGGCGACGATGCGCCGGGCCAGGGCGCCGATCCTACCCCGGTTCACCGGTGCCTCCGGCGCACGCGAGGAAGGCTTCCTCGAGGGTGGAAGTCCCGGTGCTCTGCCGCAGTTCGGCACCGCTGCCCTCGGCCAGGATGCGGCCGTTTCGCATCAGGCCCAGGCGGTGGCAGCGTTCAGCCTCATCCATGACGTGGCTGGACACCACGATGGTCACTCCCTGCTGGTTCAACCTGTGGAGGTGGTCCCAGAAGGTCACCCTGAGCTGGGGGTCGACGCCCACCGTCGGTTCGTCCAGGAAGAGGAGCTCCGGCCGGTGCAGCATGGCACAGGCGAGGGAAACCCGTCTCCTCATGCCTCCGCTAAGCGTGGCCACCACGCTGCCGGCCCTCTCAGCCAGGCCCAGCAGCGACAGGACCTCGTGGAAGCGGGGGATGGAGTGCACCCCGTAGATGCTGCCGAAGAAGCGCAGGTTCTCCCACACGGTGAGATCCTGGTAGATGGCCTCAGCCTGGGTCATGTAGCCCACCCGCGAGAGGACGCCACGGTTCGGCATGGCTGTGCCGAGCACCAGGGCCTCGCCGGAACTTGGCCGCAGCAATCCGACCAGGAGCCGGATGAGGGTGGTCTTGCCGCACCCGTTCGGGCCGAGCAGTCCGTAGGTCTCGCCTGCCCCGATCTGGAGACTGACGCCATCGACGGCCCTGGCGTCGCCGAAATGGCGGCACAGATTCCTCGTCTCTATGGAAACACGGCCGTCCACGTTCATGTTTGAATGGCTTGGGATATGCCGCCGCTGCTTCTCAACACCACTATGGCCAGGGGAGGCAGGGTCAGGTTCAGTGAATAGGGCTGGCCGTGGTGGGCGATGGGGTCAGCTTCTGCCCCGCCCAGGTTGCCCAGGCCGCTGCCCCCATAGAGTTGGGCATCGCTGTTCAGGACCTCCTGCCACCATCCGCCCCGGGGCACCCCCAGGCGGTAGCTGTGTCTGGGAACGGGTGTGAAGTTGCAGGCGGCCAGGATGGTGTCTTCTGTGGACCGCCCGCGGCGGATCAGGCTGACGATGCTGTTCTGGACGTCGCCGCAGTCGATCCACTCAAAGCCCTTCCATGAGCAATCCAGCTCGTGGAGGGCCGGCTCGCCACGATATAGGCGGTTGAGATCGCGCACCCAGTGCTGGAGTCCGGTGTGGAGATTGCCGTCGAGGAGGTGCCAGTCCAGACTGGATTCGTGGTTCCACTCATTCCACTGGCCGAACTCGCCTCCCATGAAGAGGAGCTTCTTGCCCGGCTGAGCATACATGTAGCCGAAGAGCAGTCTGAGGTTGGCGAACTTCTGCCAGTAGTCCCCCGGCATTCTGTTCAGCAGCGAGCCCTTGCCGTAGACGACCTCATCGTGCGAAAGGGGCAGGGTGAAGTTCTCCAGGAACGCGTAGAGCATTCGGAAGGTGAGCTGGTTGTGGTGGTACTTCCTGTAGACGGGGTCCCGGGCCATGTAGTCCAGGGTATCGTGCATCCAGCCCATGTCCCACTTCAGTCCGAATCCCAGGCCGCCGACATAGGTGGGCCGGGAGACCGCCGGCCAGGCCGTGGACTCCTCAGCGAATGTCTGGACGTCCGGGTGGTGGCCGTAGACCTCCTGGTTGAGGCGCCGCAGGAAGGCCAGGGCCTCGATGTTCTCTCTGCCGCCGTACTGGTTGGGGATCCACTCGCCTTCCTTGCGTGAGTAGTCCAGGTAGAGCATGGAGGCCACGGCATCCACCCGGAGCCCGTCGGCATGGTACTTGTCCAGCCAGAAGAGGGCGCTGCTGAGCAGGAAGCTGCGAACCTCATGGCGCCCGTAGTTGAAGACGTAGCTGGTCCAGTCGGGATGAAACCCCTTCCGGGGGTCGGCGTGTTCGTAGAGGTGCGTCCCGTCGAAGAGACCCAGACCGTGCTCGTCGCTGGGGAAGTGCGACGGAACCCAGTCCAGGATGACACCGATGCCCTGCTGATGGAGGCAGTCGATGAGAAACATCAGGTCCTGCGGGGTGCCGTAGCGGCTGGTAGGGGCGAAGTAGCCGGTGGTCTGGTAGCCCCAGGACGCGTAGAGGGGGTGCTCCATGATTGGCAGGAACTCCACGTGGGTGTAGCCCATCCCCTTCACGTAGTCGGTCAGTTTGAGGGCCAACTCGCGGTAGGTCAGCGGCCTGTGGCCATCCTCCGGGGCACGCATCCAGGAGCCGAGGTGGACCTCGTAGATGGAGATGGGAGCTTCGAGGGCGTTGCACCGGTGCCGCCGCTCCATCCAGCCCTCGTCCTGCCAGGCGTAGTCCAACTCCCAGACCGTCGAGGCGGTTCTGGGGGGCACTTCGCTGTAGAAGGCGAATGGGTCAGCCTTCTCCACGCGGTGGCCGTTGTGCCGGGAGACGACGTAGTACTTGTAGGCCGTTCCGGGTCCGACACCAGGGACGAAGCCTTCCCAGATGCCCGACCGGTCTCTGGGCTGCAGGGCGTGACCGCTCCTGTTCCAGTGATTGAAATCGCCGACAACAAACACCTGCTCGGCGTCGGGGGCCCAGACGGCGAAGTAGGTGCCAGCACGTCCGTTCTTAGTGAGGGGATGGGCGCCGAGCTTGTCGTACAGCCGGAGGTGACTGCCTTCGTTGAAGAGGTAGAGGTCTTGGTCGCTGAGCAGGGTCATGCTGTCACCGGCCAGGCCGGCAGATATGCCCTGCTCCCCGGCCCCAGCCGCGTCGGTGTCCCTGCCCCGCGGTTTCTTTGAAGTCAATGCCAGACCTCTCCCTGGCGTTGGCCTGCGGTTTGACGCAAATGCCTAACAGATGATACCACGATGCAACACGGATGGCTCATGCCCCGGCTGGCGTTCCATCTCCTCTACCCGGCGAGTCAGGCCGTTGGGGAGACTATCCCCGCGACTGCTGATGGGGAGTGGCTGACGGCAGGGGGCCGCCATCGGAGTAGAAGGCCAGGCCCAGGAGCCCCGGACCGGTGTGCAGGCCCATGACCGGGGTGAAATCCGTGACGTAGATCTCAGCGCAGTTGAACTCCGAGGATATTCTCTGCTTCAGTTCCTCTGCTTCAGCCAGGACGTTGGTGTGCATGATGGTGACGTGCACCGGATTGCCCTGCGATCTCTGCCTCAGGATCTGCACCAGGTGGTCGATGGCCTTCGGCCTGACCCGAACCCTGTCCAGGGGCATGGCTCCCCTGCCGGAAGGCAGCAGCTCGAATATGGGCTTGATCCGGAGCAGTGAGTTGGCCCAGGCCACTGCATGGGGCACCCTTCCCCCTTTGGCCAGGTAGTTCAGGGTGTCGATGAAGGCGATGAGCCGGATTCTGGGCATCAGCTCTCTGGCGGCTTGAAGGGGACCCGACGGATCGCCGTCCTGCAGGGCGGCCCTGGCAGCGGCCAGGACGATGAAACCCTGTGCCCCCGCCGCAGTCCCGCAGTCCAGGACCTCAACCGTGACGGCAGGGGTCTTCCCGCGGCTCATCTCGGCAGCTGCCTTGGCCGACTCGAAGGCGTGGGTGAACCTGGTCGCTGGGGTGATGGTCAGGATGTGGCTGCTGCTCTCTGACGCTCTCTTGAAGGCCCGGAGGTAGGCATCCGGAGAAGGGGCCGAAGTTGTGGGCAGCCTCTTGGACTTGGACAGGAGCCCGTAGAACTCCGCCGCGGTGATATCCACGCCGTCGCGGTAGGTCCGCCCCTCGTGAATGAACTCCATGGGCACAATGTCAATCCCGTAGCGTTCGGCTACCTCCATGGGGAGGCAGGCGGCGCTGTCGGTGATGATGGAGACCCTGCGGACTGCGGCCGGGTCTGTTGCTGCGGGATCAGGCACGGCACCTGTCCCGTGGCGAAGTACTGTGGGGAGGCCTATCGGCCTGCGATGAAGTCCGGGGGCTTGGCGGGGAGCAGGCTGCTGGGCTGGCTGGGGGGCACGTCACGATCCACTATTGTAGCTGAGTGAGGCAGAGATGGCCAGTATCTTGCGAAGGAGGGGGCCGGGACGGGGTGGATCAGGATCGGGGACTCATGCGGTGGACAGCCCAGGCCAGCAGTCTGAGACGGATGACTCCGGCCAGGATGGCGAAGACGATGAGGAGAGCCACGCCGAAGTGCGGGACGCCAACCAGTCCCACGGCGAAGGCGGCGCCCAGTACGGCTCCCCAGAACGCCGCTTCGACCACTCCCTTGGTCACGCTGGCTGCCTCATCAGAACCATACGACAAAACGAAACCGACCCTCATGGGTCGGTTTCACTACTGGCTCCCCACTGTCCAAGTGACCAGTTACAGACAGTGGTTCAATGCTTCCCTGGCCTGGCTAGACGCTGCAAAGTGGAGACGGATTCGCTGCAGCCCCCTGGCAGATGCTATCGTGGCTGTTGAGTCGGTGCGCTCCCCCGATTGACTCAAGCTGTTTTGTACCACGAACCGGCCCAATTTGTCAAACAGGGGCGATGTGCCGGAGCGCCGGTCTAGAGCTTCCCTCTGAGGAGTTCCCTGACCAGGATCCTGCCGAAATCCCAGAACTGCTGACGCATGCTCCGGAAATCCAGGGTAGTCGCGGTGCTGCTGAGCATGCCGAAGGGAAGCATCTGGGGGATGAATCCCCGGGCGTATTCCAGCATCCAGGTGTCGGACCTAATGCGGTAGCCCTTGTCTGTTCCTCTGCGGAGGTAGGCCATGTCTCCGGGCCGGTATATGGCCGGCTCGAACTGGCCCTGGGTATAGCAGCGCATCTCTCCGGTTAGGACGACGTCGTAGATGTCTGACCAGTACCGGCCGGAGTACCCGCCGGCAGGGATGGGCGAGCCGAAGAAGATGAGGTACTCCGACATCGAACCGTAGAGTATGGTCAGCATGCCCATGGCGCCGCCGGCGACATTGAAGATCCACCTCCTCTTGGCGGGGATGCGCCCGGGACAGCGCTTGTCCAGGATGTCGGTGATGGCCTCGAACTGGTGCTCCCGCGGCAGTTCAAGATGCTGCCGGCATATCTCCTGGAGGAGATCGGGCTCGAAGATATATGCCATTGTCCTTCCTCTCCCTCTCTGTCTCCGGGGACTTGGCAGCCCTGACGGGGTCACCATGCTGCAGCACCCCGCAGAGCAACCGAGGAAGGATGATATGCCTGCCGTGGGTGGCTGTCAAGATTGCCCCCCCGCCCCAGAATCGGCGCCCGGAGGTGCTGGGAAGGGGAGCATCTCAGGAGGCGTGCAATGTCTTGCCACTGGCCGGGTGGGCGGTGCCCCCTGAAGTGAGGCCGGCCGCTGCCAGGATGTCCGGAACCACTTCCTCCTTGCCGATGGCCATGATATGGACCCCATCGCAGATGGCGTTCTTCTTCAGCTCGGCGATCATGCGGCCCGCGATCTCGATGCCCTTGTTGAGCGCCCCGCCCTTGGGCGCTGCGGCCAACTCGTCGATGAGGTTCTGGGGGACGAAGATGCCGGGCACATTCTCGGTCATGTACTTGGCCATCCTGGCCGAAACCAACAGGACGATCCCGGCCAGGATCTTCACCCGGAATTGCCGGGCGCGGTCCATGAACTTGGCGAAGTTGTCCAGATCGTAGACCGCCTGGGTCTGGAAGAACTCGGCGCCAGCCTCCACCTTCTTCTCGAACTTGATGAACTGGGGCTCGAAGGGCTTGGCCTCGGGGGTGACGATGGCTCCGGCACAGAACTGGACCCCCCCGTCGAGGTCGTTGCCTCCCAGGTCCTTGCCCGTCTCTAGGTGGCGCACTGCTCTGAGCAACTGAGCCGAGTCGAACTCGAAGACGTCCGCGGCGCTCTTGTGGTCGCCGACCACGATGGAATCGCCGGTGAGGCAGAGGACATTCCTGATGCCCCTGGTGTATGCCAGCAGTAGTTCGCCCTGGAGAGCCATCTGGTTGCGGTCGCGGCAGGTCATCTGGAGAATAGGCTCGCCACCCTTCTCCTTGACGTGGAGACAGCCGCCGATGGAAGGGAAACGCATGACCGAACTCTGGTGGTCCGTGACGTTGATGCCGTCCACAAGGTCCTTGAGGATGTCGATGTGATGGCACATCTTGTCGATATTGGTGCCCTTCGGCGGCCCGATCTCACTGGTCACCACAAACTTGCCGGATTGGAGGACTTCCCTGAAGCTCTGCCCCATCATGGTCTGCTCCTTCATGGCGAGATTCTGGCTATTCGGGGTCTAGGCACGACGTGTGAATTGCCCGGGGGCTGATAGCGACGCATGACGTCGAGACGGCCCTGGTCCTTCAGCCGCTGATAGATGAGGGTCCAGGCGCAGTCTTTGGTCTTGTCGATCTCGCACTTGCCATCATTGGTCCCCCCACATGGTCCGTTGAGGAGATGTTTGTGGCACATGGTCACTGGACAAATGCCGGCGGTGAAGCCGAGGACGCAATGCCCGCACTGAGCGCAGACCTCATGGAAACTGCCCGGCCCGTCCTCGAGTCCGATGAACAGGGTGTCCAGGGCCGGGGTGACCGGCTTGTCGATGTAGGAGGCCAGCCGGTGCACGCCTAGTGCACAGCTCATGACCATGACGCAACTGGCGTTCTTGATGGCGCCGTTGCTCTCGCGAAGGGTGGTGTCGGTCATCTCGTCACACGCAATGGGCACGACCGTCCAGCCGGTGACCATCTTGCCCAGACCCTGGAGGTGCTCCTTCATGTGAAGCACCTCTTCCCTGCCTCCGGTTCTGGTCATGGTGGCGCACGTGCCGCAGCCCACCAGGTACACCCGGTCCATGCCGTCCAATTGCCGGTCGATCTCCTCCAGCGGCTTCTGTTTGGTGATCGATTTCATACCAGCCCTCCAGACTGAGCGATGTGGCTCTTCCTCGACTTCATGTTTCCAGGTCGCAGCGGAGACAGCGCCTGGCCTCCTGACGGGCGCTCTCCTCCGGGAAGTTGAGCTCGATCTCTTCGAAGGTGCGTTTCCTTTCTTCGGGCGGGAGTCGGGGTATCTCCTGACGCAGCTGCGGTTCCCAGGTCTCCTGCTCTTCTGCGGCAGCAGGCTTCTCGGCGACCGGTGCCTTGAGATCGTACATGTCAACGCGCGAGGTGTCACCTTTGAGGTACTTGTCGATGGCTATGGCGGCCCGTCTGCCGGCAGCGATGGCATCGATGATCATGCCCGGCCCGGTGACGAAGTCGCCTCCGGCGAAGATGCCGTCCACATTGGTGGCCAGGGTGTTCTTGTTGACGGCCAGGGTTTCCAGCCGGGTGCGCTCCAGGGCGCTGTTGGCTGGCAGGAAGGAGAGGTCGGGTGCCTGGCCCACGGCGGCGATGACGGTATCAGCCTCGGCGAAGAACTCCGAGCCATCGACGGGCACCGGCCGCCGGCGCCCAGTGCCGTCGGGTTCGGTCAGTCTCATCCGGATGCACTGCAGGCCGGTGGTCCGCCAGTCCTGGCTGACTATTCTGGTGGGACTGACCAGGAAGTTGACGTCGATGCCCTCGGCCACGGCCTCTTCATACTCGGCCTTGGTCACCGGCATCTCGTTCCGCGACCGCCGGTAGTAGATGCGGACCTCATCGGCGCCGAGACGCAGCGCCGCCCGGGACGAGTCCAGGGCCACGTTGCCTCCGCCGATGACGGCCACGCGGCGGCCGACGTCCACCGGCCGGCCTATCTTGATGTCCCGGAGGAATCTGAGTCCATAGTGCAGGCCCTCAATGCCTTCCACCTCGCCGGGGATGCCGACCCGCTGGCTCCTCTGCGCGCCGGCGGCCACGAACACGGCGCTGAATCCCCGCTTCCTGAGGTCATCCACGGTGAAGTTGACGTTGATCGGCGAGTTGTATCGGATATCGACACCGCGTTTGGCGATGTAGTCGATCTCCCTCTGTATGACCTCCTTGGGGAGGCGGAATTCCGGGATGGCCACCGACAGCATGCCGCCGCCCACGGGCAGCGCTTCGAAGACCGAGACGGGGTAGCCCATCTGGGCCAGGAAGTAGGCGCAGCCTAGTCCCGTGGGGCCGGCGCCTACCACGGCCACCCTCTGGCTCCGGATCTGAGGGAAAGGCTTGGGTTCAGGGAGATCGGCGCTGTGCCGGAAGTACCAGTCGGCCGCGAAGCGCTTTAGCGCCCTGATGCTCACCGGGTCATCCAGTTCCCCGCGGCGGCACCTCATCTCACAGGGGTGATGACAGATGCGACCGCAGATGGCGGGGAAGGGGTTGCGCTCCCTGATGGTCTCGATGGCCTCTTCGTACTGACCGTCGGCGATATGCGCCACGTACTTGGGGATGTTGATGCCCACCGGACAGGTGTGCTGGCAGGGCGAAATCATCAGGGCATCGCAGACGGCTGCGGGACATCTCTTGTCCTTGATGTGGGCCTCGTACTCTTCGCGGAAGTAGTTGATGGTGGAAAGGACCGGGTTGGGACAGGTCTGCCCCAGGCCGCAGAGCGAGCACTCCTTGACCACTCTGGCGATGTTGAGCAGCGCATCGAGATCTTCGTCCCGTCCCTTGCCCTGGGTGATCCTGGTCAGGATCTGTAGCATCTGGCGGGTCCCCAGCCGACAGGGGGTGCACTTGCCGCAGGATTCCGCCTGGGTGAAGCTGAGAAAGTACCGGGCCACCTCAACCATGCAGGTGGTATCGTCCATGACCACCATGCCGCCGGAGCCCATGATTGAGCCGATCTGGGCCAGGGTGTCATACTCCACGGGCAGGTCGATCAGATGAGCGGGGATACAGCCCCCGGAGGGGCCGCCTGTCTGGACAGCCTTGAGCTGCTTCTCACGGGGGATGCCTCCCCCGATGTCGAAGACTATGGTGGACAGGGGGGTGCCCATGGGCACTTCTACCAGTCCGCTGTTGGCGATCTTGCCTGTGAGGGCGAAGACGGCGGTGCCCCGGCTCTTCTCTGTGCCGAGAGTGGTGAACCATTGGCTGCCCCGGCTGATGACCACCGGCACGGTGGCCAGGGTTTTGACGTTGTTGATTATGGTGGGCCTCCCATCCAGGCCGGATTGTGCCGGGAATGGAGGCCGGGGTCTAGGCATTCCCCGGCGGCTCTCGATTGACGCTATAAGCGCCGTCTCTTCACCGCAGACGAAGGCACCGGCCCCCTCTTTGACGTGTATGCTGAAGCTGAAGCCTGAGCCATGGATGTTCTTGCCCAGCAGTTCTCTCTCGTGTGACTGCTGCAGGGCAATGCGGAAGCGCTTGACTGCCAGAGGATACTCGGCACGGACGTAGATATATCCCTCGGAGGCACCGATGGCATATCCTGCGATGGCCATCCCCTCAATGACAGCATGAGGATCGGCTTCCAGGATGGACCGGTCCATGAAGGCGCCCGGATCGCCCTCGTCAGCGTTGCAGATGAGGTACTTCTGCTGTCCGGGGGAGTTGCGGCAGAACTCCCACTTGCGCCATGTGGGAAAGCCGGCACCACCACGCCCGCGGAGGCCGGAGTTCTTGATCTCCTCGAGGACTGCCTGAGGTGTCATCTCGATCAGGGCTTTCCGCAGTCCCTTGTAGCCGTCTCTGGCGATGTAGTCGTCTATCTTCTCGGGGTTGATGTGTCCGCAGTTGCGGAGGACGATCCTCTGCTGTTTGCTGTAGAAACTGATGTCGGAGTAGAGCGGTATGGGCTGCCCAGTTGCCGGATCCCGGTAGAAGAGGCGCTCCACGGGTTTGTTGTCGTGAAGGTGGGATCTGACGATCTCAGGGGCGTCGTTGATATCAACATGAGTGTAGAAGATGCCGTCCGGTTCAATGACCACGTTGGGGCCCTGCTCGCAGAATCCGTGGCAACCGGTGAAATCGATCTTGACGTGTTTCAGGGCCAGATTGTCGACTTCCGCCCTGAGCGCTTCATATACCGCTTCGGAACCCGCCGAGGCGCATCCTGTTCCCTGACAGACCAACACGGTGCGGTGCTTGGCCATATCTCTTCTACCCCCTTGCGTCGCCGGTGCGGCCCAGAAGTTGCGACACCTTCTTGGGATTGAGGTGGCCATGGGTCTGCTTGCCGATGACCATGTTCGGTGCCATTGCGCAGACACCGATGCAGGCCACTGTGTCCAGAGTGTACTCGAGATCGGGAGTGGTCTGTCCTTCCTCGACGCCGAGGTGCTGCTTGGCCAGCTTCAGTATGGTCTTGCCCCCCCGGACGTGGCAGGCTGTGCCGCGGCAGACCCTGACGACCTTCTTCCCCCGCGGCTTGGTGTAGAGCTGTTCGTAGAAGGTGATGACCCCCTGCACCTGGCTGGGGAACATACTGAGAGCATTGGCAACCGGTTCGATGGCCTCGGGAGGTATGTACCCGAACTCATTCTGGATCTCCTGGAGTAGGGGAATCAGGGGCCACCTCTGGTCGCAGTACCTCTCCACTATCTGGCCGATTCGCGTGGGGTCGACTGCGGGGCCTTTCTCATCCATGTCAGTCAATCCTTTCCAGCCTTACGCGGCAGGCCTCCATGGCCGGTGTCTTGGATTGGGGGTCCAGATCGACGCCGAAGAGGGCATTGACCGGGCTCTGAGGGAAAGCCGAAGGCATGTAGAGCATTGCATCGGATAGGGTGTCCGTGATCCTGACCGGGGCTGAGATCTCCGCCGTGGGCGAAATGATCCTCACCCGGTCACCCGAGGCGATGCCCAGACGGGAGGCATCACCCCTGCCGATCTCTATCGCGGCCTCCGGCAAGAACCGGATCAGACGCGTGGCCCTTGAGCTCCGGGAGCCGCCCCCGAACCGGTAGAGGCTGGTCCCCGTGATGAGAGAGAAGGGGTATCCATCACCGGCCGTCCCTTTGGCAGGCACGTAGTGAACAGATGAGAAGCGGCCGAAACCGGTGGGGAACTGGCCCTTGTGGAGGCGCTTGGCCCCGTGGGGAGATGCCTCCAGCTCCGACCTGTCGAAACCCTTCCCTGCGGCGCCGGCATAGCCGGCACCGTGATAGAAGGGGACCAGTTCCTCGATCTCGTCCATGATTGCCTCCAGAGAGGTATACGGCATGGGATGCCCCAGTCTCTTCGCTAGGTGCAGCACTATCTGCCAGTCAGGAAGGCTGCTGCCCAGAGGGTCGATGGCCTTCCGCAGTGCCTGAACCCTCCCTTCAAAGCTGGTGAAGGTTCCCTCTTTTTCGGCGAAGCTCGCGGCTGGCAGCACCACGGTGGCCAGTCGGGCTGTTTCGGTCAGGAAGAGGTCCTGGACCACCAGGAAGTCAAGCGACCTGAGGGACTCCCTGACCAGGCCAAGATGGGGGAAGGTCGCCGCCGGGTTTTCCCCCACGATGTACATCGCCTTGATCTTGCCGGCGTTGGCCTGCTGGATCATCTCCACGGCGGTCAGCCCAGGACCGGAGGGGCTGAAGGGGCCCCAGCGGGCGGCGAACCTCTTCACAGCCTGGGGATCATCCACGGACTGGTATCCGGGGAGGAAGGCGGGCACAACGCCCATGTCGCATGCGCCCTGCCCGTTGCAGTCGTCCTGCAGCGCGTAGACACCGCCCGATCCGTGGCCGATGTTCCCGGTAAGCATGGCTAGGTTGGCCAGGGCCATGACGGCGTCGGTCCCCGTCGATTGCTGTGTGAGACCCCTGCCGAAGACGATGGAGGCCCGCTTCGCAGTGGCGAACATCCGTGCGGCGCTGCTGAGTTCCCGCTCCGGCACGCCGGTGGCCTGCTCCACCCAGGCCGGGATGTATTGATCCAGGCCCCTGCGGAAGGCCTCGAAGTTGTCGGTGCGCCTGGTCACGAACTCCTCGTCCAGTAGATTCTCCTCGACGATGGATCTAGCCAGACCATTGAGTAGGGCCACGTCTGTGCCAACCCTGGGCCTGAGGCAGAGAAAGGCAAACGTCGATAACTTCGTCCTCCGGGGATCGGCCATGATCAGCCTGGCACCTCTCTGTCTCACTGCCCGCTTGATGGCGTATCCCACCAGCGGGGCCGAAGACGCAGGATCCGTGCCCACAACCAGAATGACATCCGATTGCTCCAGGTTCTCCAGGGTATTGGTGGTTCCGGGGGAGCCCAGGTTCCACCCCAATCCCTGACAGCTGGCGGCGCTGTATAGGCGGCTGCCGTTGTCGATGTTGTTGGTGCCCAGGGCGCACCGGGCCAGCCTCTGCAGCAGGTAGTTCTCTTCGTTGGTGCACTTGGGCGAACCGACAACCGCCAGGGAGCCGGGCCCATGGGCCTCCGCGACGCGCTTGAGTCCGGCAGCGGCGAAGTCCAGGGCTTCCTCCCAGGAGGTCTCTCTGAGACTGCCGTTCGCCTTGATCAAGGGCTGGGTCAGCCTGTCCTCGCTGTGAACGAAATCGTAGCCGTAGCTTCCCCTGACGCAGAGGGTGCCCCCGTTGACCGGGCTGTCCATGTCCGGCCGGCAGCGCACTATCTTGTTATCCTTCACTTCCAGGGAGATGCCGCATCCGCAACCACAAGAGGGGCAAACGGTGGCCACGGCTGTGGTGGTGGTACCTCTGTAGGGGGAGTCCTTCTCCATCAGTGCGCCCGTGGGACAGAAGGCCACGCAGGTGCCACAGAAGGTGCAATCCGACTCCTCCAGAGAGGTGTCGTTGAGGGTAGCTGGCTTGGAGGCGAAGCCTCGCTCAATGTAGTCAATGACGCCCTCAACAACCAACTCATGGTCGGCCCTGATGCACTTGGCGCAGAGGATGCACTTGCTCAGGTCCCTCTCCAGGAAGGGGTTGACCTCCTTGATGAGAGCCGGTTGGGAAATCCTCTGAAGATCAACGAGACCGACGCTGGCGTCGGCGGCGATGCGGCGCAACTCGCACCGATTGCCCTTGTCGCACACCAGACAGGAATCGGGATGACTGGCCAGCATGAGCTTGACTATGGCCCTGCGTCGCTCCAGCACGCGGGGCGATTCCGTATTCACCACCATCCCTGGGGCTATGGGAGTGACACAGGAGGCCATAAGGGCGCCGGAGCGCTCATCCTCCACAAGACAGATGCGGCAGGCGCCGAAGGGAGCCAGGTGCGGGTCGTTGCAGAGTGTGGGGATACGCACCCCGGATTCCGAAGCCAGTTCCAGAACGGTCATCCCGGGGTGCCCGCTCACCTCCCGTCCGTTGAGAGTGATGGTAATCGTCTCCAAGAGCGGCTCCTCTCCAGGATTCGAGTGCCAGCAGCACTCAGCATCCCGCTATTACCGGACTCCGTCGGCGGGAGTCATGGAGGCATCGCCGAGCGCCAGCTGCCTATGCAGCATTCGGCGGGCTGTGCTTCCGGTGGTACCTAGGCAGCGACGTGGTGAACGAAGCGCTGTCCCTGGCTGACGGTTCTGATGCCATCGAGCAACTCTGCCCCGGCGCTCCTCTTGGGGACGAAGCCGATGGCTCCAGCCTGGCTGCTGGCCAGCACGTTCTCCTCATCGTCGTACTGACTGAGCATAAGGACCTTGGCCTGGTCGGACTTCGAGCGTATCCTCCTGGTGGCCTCGAGACCGTTCATCACCGGCATGACTATGTCCATCACCACCACGTCCGGAGTAAGTTCGATGGCCTTCTCCAGCGCTTCCTGCCCGTTGACTGCTTCCCCGACCACGTGCATATCCTTCTGCAGGGCCAGCAGTGCTCTGATGCCTTCCCGGATGATGGCGTGGTCGTCTACCACCAGCACCTTGATTCTCCTGGTCGATTTGTCGAGCATCTTCTCCACCCGGGGCAGGACGGAGAACGCGTCAAGGGGTTTGGCCAGGTAGTCGCCGGCGTCCAGTCGCATCCCTTCGTCCTTGCTCCACCCTCTGAGAAGTTGCTTCTCCGGTGGCGCATCAATGACCATGACGGGCAGATCGGCGAACTGCGGGGTCTGCTTCAGCCACTGATGGAGCCGGAAGGCCTCCCCCCGCGGCGCTAGGGTACCCAGGATGACCATGTCGGGCCTCCCGGCCCAGGCCATCTCCTGCGCCTGGGCGAAGGTGCCGGCCGTAGCCACTTCGTATTTGGCTTTCAGAGCCGAGCACAGGTCTTCGGTGAAACGGAGTTCGTCGTCCACAATGAGAATCCTCTCCCTGGTGTCCATCCCCAACCTCCTTTCCGGATCGCCTCCACTAAAGCCGATCAGCTTGGTGCGCATCCGGTATGACGTGCTTCAAGGGTAGCGCCATCCGGTCTCACGCGAAAGAGGGCTTCAGACCGGGCCCAAGAGGGCAGAAACCCTTGGATTCCCGGGGAAAACCCCTGGTTCTGGCCGGGGGCGAAGACCCTGGTGCCCCGGCCTGCGGAGCGGGGGAACCGAATGGTGGCGACGGGGGAACTTCGCCATAAGGTGCGGGGGAGCCGGATTGCTGTGCCGGATTCAGACGGTGATGATGCCCTTCCGCAGGGCGTATTTCACCAGATCGACGCGGTTATGTATGTCCAGCTTGTCCATGAGGCTGGTCTTGTAGCCTTCGACTGTCTTGGGACTGATCACCAGGATGTCGGCGATCTCCTGGGTGGTGTGTCCCTCCACCAGGAGCTTCAGGACCTCTCGTTCTCGGCCGGTCAGCTGATCGTAGGGGTCGCGCTTGTCCTGAATCCCGCTGCCCTGCTGAAAGCTCTCCACCAGCAGCTTGGCCACCGAGGGGGATAGGAATGAGTCGCCCCGGTAGACGGAGCGGATGCCTACGGCCAGCTCTGAGGAGGCGGCGGTCTTGCTGACGAAACCGTGGGCGCCAGCCTCAATGACCGGCAGGACATACTCCTTGTCCGAGTACTGGGTCAGGGCCAGTACCTTCGTGGCGGGGAACTCCTTCCGTATCCGCCGGGTGGCTTCCATGCCTCCCAGCAGGGGCATAGCGATGTCCATGATGACCACATCGGGGGTCAACTCCCGCACTTTGTCCAGAGCTTCCCGCCCGTCGGCGGCCTCTCCGACCACCTGCATGTCGGCGGCCAGGTTCAGCAGTGCGCAGATACCATCCCGGACGATGGTGTGGTCATCTACCACTAGTACTCTTATCTTCTGCATCAGCCATATCCCGAATCACCGGCACTCTGGCGGTGACAATTGTACCCTCCCCGGGCTGGGACTTCACCAGACAAGACCCACCCAGCAAAGAAACCCTCTCCTTCATGCTAAACAGCCCCCGGCCCCGGCCGCCTTCCTCTATGCCAGTGATCTTGGAGACGTCGAATCCCTTGCCATCGTCGGTGACGCGCAGCAGCAGGTCGTTGGCCTTGCATTCCATGAATATGGTGACGTTCTTTGCCTCGGAGTGCCTGGCGATGTTGCCGATGGCTCCCTGGGCGAAGCGGAACAGCCCTGCTTCCAGTTCCGGCGGCAGCGACTTGAAGTTGCCCTTGGCTTCCAGAGAGACATTGATGCCGAGGTGCCCCAACGTGGTCTCGGCATACTGCCTGACTGCAGGAACGAGCCCCAGCGTGTCGAGCAGGGTGGGCCGGAGTTCCCTGATTATCCGGCTCACCTCAGTGCTGATCTGGACTGCCAGGGAGTGCGCCTTTCTCAGCCGGGCCTTGAATTCCCCGTCCTTGACGCCGGCCATCTCGGCCATGTCCACCAGCGCCTGCAGATTGAGGGCCAGGCCCGAGAGGGTCTGACTCGTCTCATCGTGCAGCTCCCTGGACAGCCTTCTCCGCGCTTCCTCCTGAGCGATGAGGACCTGGCGGGCCAGCTGGCGATAGCGTTCCCTGCCCTTGGCCAGCCGCTCGTACAGTCTGGCCTGTTCGATGGCCACGCCGACCTGATCGCCGATGGAGTGCAACAGGTGCAGGTCGTCCCTGGTGAAGCGGTGAGGCAAGTGGCTGGCTACATTGATCACGCCCCAGACGTTCTCCTTTGAGCGGAGCGGAACGCTGATCAGCGCCCTGAGATTCTCCGCCTGAACCAGATCGTGGTAGGCTGCCAGCGGCTCTTTGGAGACGTCCTCCAGAAGGATGGCCTTGCTTGTCTGAGCCACCCTTCCCGCGATGCCTTCCCCCAGCTTGAGGCGAACTTCCTGGGCATACCTGGGTGAGAGGCCCCGTTGGACCCGGTAGGAGAGGGTCTTGGTCTCTTCGTCCAGGAGGAGAATACCCCCCATTCTGCCATCCATGATGCTGAGGACATTGTCCAGGGCAACCTCAAGGATGGCGTCCAGGTCCCACAGCCCACTGACCGCCGCTGACACGCGACTCAGGGCAAGGAGGTCACGGTAGGTCTTGTCATTCCCTTCGCGGTCGTGGCTGATCGTTTCAGGACTGGCCTCACCCGAAGATTCGATGACTCCTCCGCTCGGCGAGCCGGCTTCGCCCCGGATCACTTCACATGACGGTAGCGTCTCGTCCGGACGGGCTCCTGCTGATCCGAAGCTATGGTGCACCGGTTCGCCCCGGTGCTGGCCTGAACAAGGTACTTGGCCTGTCCAGGGGACGGGGCCCGTCAGGCTATGTCGGGCTCGATCAGCCCGTAGTAGCCGTCCTTCCGGCGGTACAAGACGTTGACCTGATTGCTGCGGGCATTGACGAAGATGAAGAAGTCGTGCCCCAGCAGTTCCATCTGTTCCGTGGCCTCGGATGGCGTCATCATCTTGACGCTGAAGCTCTTGCTGCGAACGACGTTGTCGGGCAGCCTGTCCTCCGCGACAGGAAGTGATTCCACCGAGGGCGGCAGCTCCCTCTTGTGCCGATCTGACCTCTTGTGCTTCAGGTAGAACCGCTCCTTGTAGCGCCTCGCTTGCCTCCGGATGACATCGACAGCGGCATCGATGGCGGCATTGAGGTCCGCATCTCCTTCCTCAGCCCTGATGAGAGTGCCGTTGCTGTTGACGGTCACCTGGACTACGTATCTGTTGCTGGGGTCTTTGGCTGTCTCTCTGGAGATCTCCACCTTGGCTTCGATCACCGAAGGCAGAACGTGGTCAATCCGGCCGAGTTTCTCGGCGATGTAGGCCTCTAGGTCAGTGCCAACGTGTATCTTCTTGCCTCTGACGACGATGTTCATTCCAGGCGCTCCTTCGTCTTCGCTCGGCCCGGGCTGAAGTATGACACAATATAGGCTGGGCCAGATGGGGTGTCAAGTGCCCCGTAGGTCGTTCATGATTCTCGTGTGCCCAGGGTCGGCTGAGGCTGCGGATGCAGCGGGGCGCTACGAAGCTGTCGGCTTGGCCGTCGCCTCCAGCGGGCTGGTGCGGCCGCCGCTATCGCGGATGAGGTGTCTCTCAAGAGGCACTGCCGCTGGGCGATCCGGCGGCGGTCAGCTGCTTCTTTGTTCGAGTGGTGCGCACCGCCCTTGGTTTTGAGGGACGCCGGGGCGAAGGCGGCTCAGCCGAGTCGGCAGAGCCTACGTTGGCCGAAGCCGGGGCGCGTCGCGTGACGCGTCGCCGCGGCTTCTTCTGGGCCTCGACGGTGACCTCTTTCACTGCCTCTTCTCTGACCTCGGGCGGAGTGAGGACGCAGAGGATCTCCCTCCAGTGGTTGTAGAACACCTCGTGTCCTTCCGACGTCAGAAAGGCGGCGCGGCAGTTGGGGATGCTGGCAGCCAGGTACCTCCCCATGGCTATGGGGGTCCTGCCATCATCCTCGCCGTGCCAGAGGTGGGTCTCCAGGGCCACGTCCTCCAGCCGGAAGCCCCAGGGCTGGGACAGTATGATGGTCTCCCAGGCAACGCCGTCGACGCCGGCCCGCAGGGCCTCTCCGTAGTCTCGTATCAGTACGGACTCAACCTCGGGCCGGTTGATCACCTCTCTCTCGGTTCGCGATGACAGCCCCGTTTCAAACCTGAAGAAACGGTGCGGATCCTGGCGATATGCCAGGCCCATGATCCACCACGAGAGCCTGGTGAGCATCTGCGAGTTCTGGGCTAGACGGAACAGCAAGCGGTTTCGCCACATCATGCTGTCGGTAGCCCCTGGCAAGGAGAGTGGTGACATGCTGCTTATCAGGGCCGCCCTGGTCAGCCGGTGAGGGATCCTCAGGGCACAGGCAACGGCATACGGTCCCCCTCCGGAGATGCCCGCCACTGCGAAACGATCGATGCCCAATCCATCGGCCAGCTGCACTACGTCATCGGGCCAGTCCAGCAGGTAGCGCCTGGCCTTGAAGTCGGACAGTCCGAATCCAGGCCGATCAGGGACTATGACACGGGCGCCGACTGAGAGGGCGATGGATTCGTCCGGATGGTGGAACAACCGCGACCCGGGCGTTCCATGGAATAGCATGACCGGCTTTCCCTGTGGATCGCCGTACTCGGCATAGGCAAGCAGTCGCTTGTCCTGAAGCTGGATCTGCTTGCAGCTGGCGGAAGCTGGATCTGGCATCGACGTGTTCATGGCACCCATTCTAGGGACCCGAGACCACATCGGTGTCTCAACGGTGGTGGGATGTTTCACAGGCTTTTCGCTGGTGGAGGCTAGAATGTCACTGAAAGATCACAGGCGGCCCTCGGCAGGCCCGAAGGCGCTGTGGGCACGGTGCACTTGGGTGGGGACAGGCGGGTCCCGAGATCGGACGGGCGGGCAAGTGGCCAGTGTGCCCGGGCTACTTCTGAGCCAGGATCATGAGGCAGAGTCTGTCATGACTGTACCAGGTGCGGCAGTTCCTGAAAGGCAGTTCGGAGAACATGGCCTCCACCTCGTCCTTGCTCAGCCAGTCCAGTCGGACGCCGAGGAACTGCTCGCTCATACCCTTCCACCACTTCTGGACGGGGTTCTTGGCCCAGTTGCAGAAGTAGTCGGTGAGCAGGAAGCCGTTCTCATTCAATACGGCGTGGACATTGCGGTAGAGGAGCATCCTCTCGTCACGGGGCAGGTACTGGGCCAGCCCGTTCAAGACCACGATGTCGGCGGAGCGGACCGGGTAGTCGCCCGGATTCAGGGCATCTCCGGAGGAGAAGGCCATGTTGGCCAGACCCTTCTCCTTGGCCCTGGCTGAGGCGGTCTCTATGGCCTTGTCATTCAGATCCATGCCATAGACGGAGACCTGGCCATTCCTCCGGCTGTTGATCCTTTCGTTGAGTGCAATCAGGCCCCGGGCGTATCCGCAGCCCAGATCCAGGATGACTGTGTTGCTGGTATTGCGTGTCGCCAGCAGTTGCTCCAGTGTCTCCTGTGTGGCGGCTAGCCTGCTCCTGCACCCCCTGGCTGTGGGGAAGCTCAAGAGGTACCTGTCGAAGACCTTGCCGATGAGCAGCTTGCCCTGTGGCTGGTTCCGGTAGACAAGGTCCTGGTACTCGGCGCTCCCCTGGTTGGACACCAGTTCGCTGCCAAGGCGGCTCAGTCTGGCCAGGTAGTACACTGGCAGGAGGTGGATCCGGCCCCGCTTGAGCAAATGGAGAGGCAGGGATTCGATTCGCCGCGTCTTGCTGACCAACCTACCGGTTGCCACTGGCTATCTCCGCCTCTCGGATTGTGCGCATACTGATTTCGATTGCGATATTAGCTGGCATGGTATAATAGCGGCCTGACCCGGGGTTTGTCAATAGACCGGGCCGCCGCTCATCCTCACGGTGCCATACAGGGAAGGGCGCTGCCCTCCCCTCCCGATGGTTCGGTTCGGTGCAGGCCTTCTCTTTCTGCTGGGAAGGGTGCCGGTGCCGCCGGTATGCCTGGGGAAATGTCTGCTTCAAGGGGGTGTGATGCCTGTCTATGTGATGCTCACCAATCTGACTGACGAGGGCAGAAGGACCATCAAGGAGAATCCCGAGAGGATCAAGGAAGTCAACAAAGAGGTCGAGGCCATGGGGGTGAAGGTCCTCTATCAGTATGCGGTCATGGGGCCGTTTGACTTCGTCAACATCATCGAAGCGCCCAGCAATCAGGCTGTGGCCAAGGTGGCGGTTGAGCTGGGTGCCAGGGGTACGCTTCAAACGCTGACCATGCCTGCCATCAGCCTGGACGATTTCATCAGCACGCTGAAGAAGAAGTAGAGCCCTGCCCTCGAAAGCCGGCACCCGTGCCGGTTCAAAGGCCGGTGGGAATACTGTGGTCTGCGGGTCCCCATATGCGGTTGACTGACCGCGGCGAGGAGGTCTGCACTAGTCAGAACCATTGGCTGCATGATAGGACAGGTGGGTTCCCCGGCACTCCTCGCGACCACGCTCCAATGGCTCGGACTATCCCGGTTCTTCATCTCACATTCATGGCACTCCCGGTGGTACCACGGCATTCGCGTTCCGGGCGTCAGGGGCCGCTATTGACAATGTGGCTGGGGCTAGTGAATAATGTGCACGACGTTGCTCGTGGGGTCTACTCCGTAACTGCGCATGGCATGTTCGCCTCCGCAGATGGGTGGCGGCGAAGGAACGGAAAGAGAGAGCGTCTGGCCTGGATGATAGCGGGGCGCCCTTGGGGCGGGAGCGCCTTCCCGTCTTGAGCAGTGATCAGCGTGCCAGGCTGCTTGCGGACTCCCGATGAGTGCTAGGCGGAGGTAGCCGAAATGGGGTTGAAGAACAGGAAGACGGGGATCGAGTGTATTGGTGACACCCCCTGGGGAACACACATCTGCCAGTTCTACCAGGGCAAGGAGGATCTGGCCGAGATCGTTGTGCCGTACCTGAAGGCAGGACTGGAGAACAACGAGTTCTGTCTGTGGATTGCATCGGAGACCACCGGCGAGCGGGAGGCGCAGAAGGCGCTGAGGAAGGCCGTGCCCGGGCTGGACCGTTTCGTGAGGTTGGGCCAGGTGGAGATCGCGCCTCAGATGGAGTGGTCAGGCAAGGGGGGGCCACTGAGCCCGCAGGCAGTGGTTGATGCCTGGGTGGACAAACTGGCGCAGGCACTGGCCAAGGGATACGACGGCATGAGGCTGGCCGCAGACAAGGTCTGGCTGGAGAAGGCGGACTGGAAGGCTGTGGCCTTCTTTGAAGAACACCTGGATGCAGCAATGCGCAAATACCCCATGATTGCGCTGTGCACCTATTCTCTGGACAGGTGCGACAAGTACAGGGCCTCAGATATCGTCGAGGTGATCAAGGCGCACCAGTTCTCGATCAGCAAGAAGGATGGCCGGTGGGAGTCCGTCGGGGGCGTGGAGCGCGATCAGGACCGGCGGGAGCTTTGGGATGTTGAGGAGAGGCTGCGCGCCCTGTTTGACTCGACCACTGACGGGGTGCTCTTCGTCGACGTCGAGGGGAACATAACCGGCCTGAACAGGGGTGCCGTGGCGCTCTACGGTTGCGATGATGAGGAAGAGCTGGTGGGGCAGAACCTCTTCGACCTTGTGGCCAGAGAGGATCACGCCAGGGTCACCGACAGGATACGGGGAACCTTTGAGGCCGAACAGAGCGGCAGCATCGAGTGCACGCTGCTGACCAGAGCCGGCAAGAGGTTCAGCGCAGAACTGAGCGCCTCCCTTCTCTGTGACAGGTCGGCCAAGCCGACGGGGTTCGCGGTTCTGGCCAAGGATCTCACCTATAGGAAGCGGACGGAGGAAACCCTGCGTGAGGTAGAGAGACACTACCGTCTCCTTGCTGAGAACATGACCGACGTCGTCTGGACCATGGACATGGATCTGCAGCCGACCTACCTCAGCCCTTCCGTGACCCGGCTGCTGGGCTACGACGTTGATGAGGCCATGACCCGGATGATCACCGAGGCGCTGACCCCCGCCTCCCGGGAGATGGCCATGACGGCTATCGCACGGGTGCTGTCCATGGAGAACATGAGCCGGAAGGACCTCTTCAAGTCCCAGAACCTCGACCTGGAGATGGAGATGAGGCGCAAGGATGGGTCGACGCTGTGGACCAACACCTCAATGAGCTTCGAGTGCGATGCTGACGATGGCCGTCCCGCGGAGATCAAGGGCATCGTGCGCGACATCACCGAGCGCAAGAGAGCTGAAGAGCTGTTCATGATCCTGTCGAGCAACTCCCCAGTGGGCATCTATATCGTCCGGGGAGGGAAGTTCCAGTTCGTCAATCCCCGGGTGCTGAAGTTCACCGGCTATGCTGAGGATGAGCTGGTGGGCTCGGATTGCCTGAGGCTGGTGGTCCCCGAGGACAGGGAGGCGGTGAGGGAGAATGCAGTGAAGATGCTGAGGAACGAGCGGTTCTCTCCCTACGAATACCGCTATGTCACCAAGGACGGCAAGACCAGGTGGGCCATGGAGAAGGTGGCCTCCGTCCAGTACAGGGGAGAGACGGCCATCCTGGGCAATTTCATGGATGTCACCGAGCGCAAGCAGGCCGACGAGGCCCTGCGGGAGAGTGAGAAGCGCTACCGGTTGCTGGCCGAGAATGTCAAAGACGTTATCTGGACCATGGACCTGAACCTGAAGCCGACCTATCTCAGCCCGTCGATCATGCGTCTCCTGGGCTACAGCGTGGAAGAGGCGATGGAGTACATGATGGATGGGATACTGGCCCCGCGCTCGCGGGAGGTGGCTATGAAGGCCATCGCCAGAGCCCTGGCCGGCGAGGAGAAGGAGCTGACCAGGCTGCGCAACTTCGGCCTGGAGATGGAGATGAGGCGCAAGGACGGCTCAACGGTGTGGACCGACACCACCTTGAGCTTCATCTGCGATTCCCACGGTCAGCCGGTGGAGATCATGGGAGTGGTGCGCGATATCACCGAGCGCAAGCATGCCGACGAGAGACTCCAGCAGAGCTTCCGGAAGCTGGAGAGGGCCATGGAGAGCACCATCAAGGCTATCACCTTGACTGTGGAGACCAGGGACCGGTACACCGCTGGCCATCAGCGCCGGGTGACCGAGCTGGCCTGCGCCATCGCCAAGGAGTTGGGCCTAGGCAATGACCAGATTGATGCCATCCGGGTATCGGGACTGCTTCATGACATCGGCAAGGTGTACATCCCGACCGAGATCCTGAGCAAGCCCGGCCAGTTGAACGATGTCGAGTTCGCCATGATCAAGACCCACCCCCAGGTGGGATATGACATACTGAAGACCATCGAGTTCCCCTGGCCGGTGGCCAAGATAGTGCTTCAGCACCATGAGAGACTGGACGGCTCCGGCTACCGTTCCGGCCTTCGGGGGGAGGAGATCCTCCTGGAAGCGCGCATCCTGAGTGTGGCCGATGTGGTTGAGGCCATGTCGTCTCACCGGCCATACAGGATGGCCCTGGGACTGGAGGAGGCTCTCGGAGAGGTGTCGCGGAACCGTGGGGTGCTCTACGATGCCGCCGTGGTTGATGCCTGTTCCGGGCTCTTTTCGGGGAAGGGCTTCGTCTTCAACTCGGTCAACTAGATCGGACTGACTTGTGGCATCTTGCCGGCTATCGTCTGGCGGGCAGGCTAGTGCAGGCAATCTCGCTGGGTTGAAGCTGCAAGCGGTCAGGACTTGAGCTTCGCGGGGATCCAGCTACAAACCTGCCAAGCAAGGAGAGGAGGGTAACTTCCTCGCTCCTAGCCTGCCATGTACCCGGACTAGTATCCATTCCTCATTGTGGTGACCGTACTGACCCAACTTGAAATGCTACTCGTTTCCCCGTCTGGGGGATGTGACTTTTGTCTCTCGGTGGACATGCAGGGGCCTGATGGCGGCCGGGGCCGCGTCGGGTCCGGGCTCACGGACAAACGGCCGGCGGCCGAGAAGAACAAGGCGGATGGGTGTCGGGATTCCGTCCGGGCCCCGCTGCCCCGGGGAACTCTAAAGCTGGATCTCCTTGAGGTCGGGGCTGAGGATCAACTCCGGCTCCGTCACGGACTGGACTTCCTGGGGACTGATCCCTGGAGCTACTTCTCTGAGCAGCAGACCCTGCGGGGTGACGTCGATCACGGCCAGATCGGTCACGATCAACTTGACCACCCCCATAGCGGTGACAGGATAGGAGCAGGTCTTCACGATCTTGAAGTCGCCGTCCCGTGCAGTGTGCTCCATGGCGGCGATCACCTTCCTGGCGCCGACGGCGAGGTCCATGGAACCCCCGATGTTCCCGATGTGCTCTGGAAACCCTCGCTCGGGGTTGTTCCATCCGGCCAGATCCCCCTTCTCAGAGACCTGCAGTGCCCCGAGCACGGCGACGTCCATGTAGCCGCCGCGTATCATGGCGAAGGACTCGCAGTCGGTGAAGTAGCAGGCGCCGGGCAGTTCGGTCACCGGCTGGCAACTGGCGTTGATCAGGTCTTGATCCACCAGGCCGCGGGCGGCCAGGGGTCCGGTGTAGAGCATGCCGATCTCAGCCTGCAGGACGATGTCTCTGCCCTCGATCCAGTTCGAAACCAGCGTGGGTATGCCTATGCCCAGGTTGACATAGGAGCCGTCCTTCAATTCATTGGCTATTCTGAGGGCGATCAGCTCTCGCGACAGCCCCTGGAGCTTCCTGTTGTTCTCAGTCATCTCGGTCCCTAGCCTTCGTCTCGGTCGGCAGTGTCAATCGATGCTCGGTATGTAGTTCCGCCTCCCCACCTTCACCACTCTCTGAACGTAGATCCCCGGGACATGGATCTTGTCCGGGTCCAGGCCCCCGGGTTCCGCCAGTTCCTCCACGGCGGCTATGGTCACCGTGCCGGCGGCCGCCATCTCGGGGGTATAGTTTCTGGCTGTCTTGCGGCAGGTCAGGTTGCCCACCCTGTCGCCCCTCCAGGCGTAGACGAAGGCGTAGTCAGGCTTGACGGCCATCTCCAGCAGGTAGTCACGACCGTTGAAGCTCCTCTTCTCCTTGCCGCGCTCCACAACCGTACCCGCCCCGGTGGGTGTGTAGAAGCCGGCCAATCCCGCCGCCCCGGCCCTCAGCTTCTCGATGAAGGTGCCCATGGGATAGACCTCCAGCTCGATGCTGCCGGCGCGCACCGCCTTCTCGAAAGGTGAGTTGGCTCCTCTGGTCGCCGATCGGTAGAAGGGGTAGTTGCATATGGCCCTGCGTATCTGTCCCTGCTCAACCAGTGGGGTGACATCATCGTTGCCGGGGCCCATTGACTGACAGATCAGGGTGAGGTTTCTGGCGCCCTTCCTGGCCAGGGCCTGGATGAGTTGGACAGGGGTGCCGGCGGTGAAGAAGCCGGCGATGGCAATGGATGCTCCGTCCGGGATGTCGGCCACAGCCGCGTCCGCGCTGGGGTATTCCTTGTCCACGGTGTCTTCCCCGCTAGGCGCTCTTGCAGATTTGGAGGCCCATGATGTCCAGGGCGGCCTCCATGCCGGCCTGAAGGCTGGAGTAGGTATTCAGCGAGGCAACATCCGAGACAAGGGGTTCCATGGCTTCGGCTATCATGTCCGACTCAATCCCCACCACCACGCACTGAGCACCGACAAGTCGAACCGTCCGTAGGAGCTTGACCAGTTGAAGGGGCACCTCATCATCGCCCGATATGGCTGCCGACAGGTCGACCAGGGCCACGCGGGTCCGGTTCATCTTGATGTGGTCCAGCATCCGCCTCTTGAGCTGCCCCAGGCGTTTGCTGTCAACTCGGCCCACCACTACGACCACTGATAGCCCGGGCCAGAGCTCGAACACCGGGCTGCCCAAGTCCTCCCACTCAGCCAGTCTGGCCTGCAGTTCCTGTGTGTATTCCTGCTGCCTTGACTCGGCGGCTGTCCAGGGCCGGTAGGCCTGGAAGTAGCCGACGCTGCCGATGACGTTGCCTGAGCTGTCCTTCAGGTGAGCCCCGGAGACCCGCGTCGGGATCAGCTTGCCGGACTTGGTCCGCGCCACCGACTCGTGGCAGTGTATCAACCCGCCACTGAGGTAGAGCTTGCGGTTGGTCTCCCGGGCTCTGTCCTCGTTCTCATAGACCCTGACGATGCTCTTTCCCACCAGATCCCGCATCTCGCATTCCAGGAGGTCGCATGAGGCCCTGTTGGCGAAGGTGATCGTTCCCTTTCCATCAACGGCGATAACGGCGTCGGGACAACCCTGGAGAAGTGCCTCCAGATATCCTCCTGTGGACCTCTCTATCGGTTGTGCCTTCTCCATGACCCCTCCCTTTCTTGCGCCTTCTCTCCGGCTGCGCGAGAAGCTTCTGCTACGACCTACCAGAAGAAGGATACGTCACCCCGTTCTCGTGTGTCAATTCCTTCCGCTGTGCGCCGGCCGAATGCCCGGAGCATCCGGAGCGCCGTTGACTTTTGTGATCGGGCGTGACAGAATGCCTCTGACCTGTGAGGCTGGGCTGTTCCCAAGGAGCAAGGTCCGGCATGTTGGCTGGTGGTGGGGATTGGCTGCCGGCTGGCTGCTTGATGAGTGATGACAGAGGTGTGTGGACGCGAGGCACTGTTCCCCTGTATGACCGTTGGGGTGATGGGATCTGCCGGAGGTGAGCTCTCGCCGGAGGTGCGCCAGCGTGTCCGCCGCCTGGGAAAAGTTGTTGCCGAGAGAGGCCATGTACTGATAACCGGGGCCTGTCCGGGACTGCCGCATGAAGCGGTTATGGGGGCCAAGGAGGCAGGGGGCACAGTCGTCGGGGTGTCGCCGGCGCTCAACATGGAAGAGCATGTCCTGAAGTACCACTCCCCCACGCGGGGCTACGATGCCATCATCTACACCGGGAGCGGCCTCATGGGGCGGGAGATCGAGAACATCAGGAGTTGCGACGTGGTCATCTTCGCCGGTGGCCGATCGGGCACGCTGGGGGAGTTCGCTATTGCCTACGACGAAGCGAAGGTCATCGGGGTCTTGAAGAGCACTGGCGGAATCACCGATCATCTGGGCACCATCATCGGCATGGTAGCCAAGGAGACGGGAGCCACCGTGTGCTACGATGAAGACCCGAGGCGTTTGCTGGACAAGCTAGAAGGGATCTATCAACGCCACATCCTGCCGCGCCACATGAAGGTGCTGGGGCAGTGTGGCAGCGCGGATGGAGTTGCTGAGTCCTGATGGTGAGCGGCCGCCAGTTGCGAGCTGATGAGCTCGGAGCGCTGGCCGTGGTTCCGAGGAGTGGGAAGATGCGAGTGCTGATCACGGGTGGGGCAGGGCGGTTGGGGGCGAAAGCCTGCAGAGCCTTCGTGCGCGAGGGCTTCCAGGTCAGGGTGTTCGATCTGGAGAACCAGCGCAACGCGAAGCGGGTGAGAGAGCTATGCAGAGAGGCGGAGGTATCTTGGGGGGATGTCACCCAACCCGATTCGATCCGGCAGGCGCTGGCCGGTGCGGATGCGGTGGTTCATATGGCCGGTGTGCTGCCGCCGGTCACCGACGCGCAGCCCGAACTGGCCTTCAGGGTGAATGTTGGAGGCACGAAGGTGCTACTGGATGCCATCAAGAACCAGGGCAGGCCAATACCCTTGGTCTTCACCTCCTCGATATCGGTGTTCGGGGCCACCCCGGCAGCTACCGAGCCGATCAGCGTTGAAAGGAATCTCCCGCATCCCGAGGAAGTCTATGCCGAGACCAAGATACAGGCGGAGAACCTGATCAGGGAAGCTGGAGTCGAGTATGTCATTCTGCGGGTGGCGGCTGCCTTCGATCTGGATGTCAGCGCGATCAAGCTCATGTTCCGGGTGCCGCTGACCAACCGGTTTGAATTCTGTCATCCCGATGACGCCATTCGGGCCATCGTCAATACGGTGAAGTACTTCGATCGCGCCAGAGGCAGCACTCTGCTGATCGCCGGCGGGCCGGGTGAGAGGATGCTCTACGGGGACATGCTCGGCGGGGTGCTCGGTGTTCTGGGACTACCGCTGCCCCCGGCCTCCAAGTTCTCTAAACAGCCCTATTGCGTCGATTGGTATGACACAGCGAAATCCCAGGAGTTGCTCCAGTTCCAGCGGAGGACCTATGCCGACTACCGTCGGGACCTCGCGGGTGAGTTCTCGCGGCGGTACTCCCCCCTCTTCGTCCCCTTGATGCGGCGGGTGGTCGGGCCGTTGTTCGGCCGGGTCATTGTACGCCTGTTCTAAAGGCCAAGAATGCGGCCATACGCAGAGCGAGGTCTACTAGGCTGTGAGCAGCCGGTACTCACCCTCTCCGGCTCCCAGCCGATGGCGGAGGGCGGTGACGATCTGGGGTGAACCCCAGGGATTGGGCATGAGCTTGTTCCTGGCCTTGTAGGAGAGCAGCACCTTCAGGGCCTCGACATCGGCCGCCACCATGTCGCCCGAAGCTAGGATGACGTTTGGCTCGGCCACCTCGCCCTTGTCGGGGCCGCCGCTAATGAATACCTTGCGGCCGTCGATGATGACTAGATCGGGCTGCCAGGCGAGGTTGATCTCTACGACCTTCTGCTCCAGATGGGACAAATGCATTGCCAGGCGCTCGCCGGGGTGGACCAGGCCCATGGCCAGTTTGAGCGACATGGAGAAGCGGGCCAGGTTGTGAGTCTTGAGGCAGGGCAGATAGATCAGCTTGGTCGCCTCATAGGCTGACCTGGGCATGGTGACCTTCCTCAGGTGGTCGCCCTCAATGTCGATGTGCACCCAGTCCCTGGGATGATCATCAAAGGCGATCAGCCCCACTCCCATCCCGGCCAGCGACGCCTGCAGGCCGGCCTTGGCCATGGTCTTCCTGGTGGGCCTCCACATGCCCCCGGAGCTCTCGCCGACGATGACCTTGGCCCTGGTCTGGAGGAGCAGAGAGAGGACGGTCTTCAGGAAACCGAGATCGGTAGACCCGGGAAAGGGATCGGGGCTGTTGAGGTTTGGCTTGACCATAATGGTGTCCCCCGCGGAGGCCAGCCGGGACAGCCCGCCCAGGAGATCGAGGCACCTGATGACCGATGCCTCAACGTTGCCGTTGGCCGTCACCTTGCTGACTATCGGCAGGCCGTCCTGATGCCACAGATTGGCGCTCCGCGGTCTGGGTGGGACGGTGGGCAGGCCGGATGGCACCCGGTCAGCCAGGAAGTGAAAGATGCCCTCGGCAGTATCGACGAAAGCGGCCATACCCTTGCTGCACCGTTGGCAGTTGTGAACTGGATTCTACCGCAATCCGCGGGGGGCCGCTAGCCCTATGCCAAGGGGAATTCATGTTTGACATCCCGAGTGGGACGGAGGCTATCATTGTTCACGGAGGTATTCTGGTGACAGATGCGCCCAAGGCGAGTCGGTCGGCGGAATCGGTGGGTGGGCCTGAGCCCGGCCTGAGGAGAGGCTGGTTTGAGCTCGGCCCAATCAGGCCGCCCAGCGAGGGCAGGGATCACTCCCTGCTGATCAGGGCGACGCGCAACTGTCCGTGGAACCGCTGTCGTTTCTGCAGCGTGTACAAGGGGCAGAAGTTCCTGTACCGGAGCGTGGCGGAGGTCAAGGGAGATATTGACGCGGCGAGGGCCATAGCCGACGAGCTGAAGACGGCGTCGTGGCGCTTGGGTCTGGGTGGGAGCATGGATGGAACGGTGCTGGAAGCCGTGATGGATGTCGATGCCGGACGGCGGGCGGGCAATGTAGATGAGGTCAGTGAACCGGAGCTTCGCCGCAACTGCCTGGTCAACGTGGCCAACTGGCTGGCTTCGGGGGGGCAGACGGTCTTCCTCCAGGATGCCGACACCACCATCATGCGGAGTCCCGAACTGGTCCAGGTGTTGAGCCATATCAAGGACAGATTCCCCGGCGTGAGCAGGGTGACGTCATATGCCCGGGCGAAAACCCTGTCCAGGAAGTCCCCCAGCGAGTTGAGTCAGTTGCGGCAGGCCGGCCTCTCCCGGCTGCATGTCGGCCTGGAGTCGGGGGCGGATGAGGTGCTGGCCTACATGGAGAAGGGTGCCACTGCGGCGGAACAGACGGAGGCTGGGTGTGCAGCGGTCACAGCCGGCATCTCGTTGTCGGAGTATGTCATGCCTGGCTTGGGGGGAAGGAAATGGTCCGAGAGACATGCCCTGGAGTCGGCGCGGGTGCTGAGTGAGATCGATCCCAACTTCATCAGGCTGAGGAGCCTGGCCATCAGGAAGGGATCGCCCCTGTATGAGCAGGCCGTCAGAGGTGATTTCCAGATCATGACTGAGGACGAGGTGGTGGCTGAGATCGGCCTGTTCATCGAGAACTTGGATTGCCATTCCTACCTGGCCAGTGATCAGATGGCCAATCTGCTGTGGGAGATCGAGGGTCAGTTGCCCGAGGACAAGCAGACCATGCTGGCCACTGTGTCGCGCTATCTGGCCCAGCGGCCCATGGAGCGGCTGAAGTTCTGTCTGGAGAGAAGGCGCCGTTCGTTCTTCAGCATCTACGGGGGATTGCCCGCCGGAGTTCAGGAGGTGGTCCATCGGGCTGCTGCGGCCATTGAAGCGGAGTCCCCCGATGCCGAGCAGAAGGTCAGGGAAGCGCTGATGACCATGAAGCAGGGGTTCATGTAGGCTGGCCGCGATGGTGGCGCGGCCCCGGAACTATCAGACTGGCGCCGCGGCCTACTTCTTCTTGAGGGCGCGGTCGTGAGCCCGGCGCCATTCGACATACTGTCTAGTGCCTTCCTCGGCTGAGATCTTCGGTACCCAGCCCAGTTCCCGACCAGCCTTGGAGCCGTCCATGCAGCACTCGGTCTGCATGATCTTTATGCTGTAGCGGTTCAGGAAGGGCATCTCCTTGGCCCGGCGCACTCTGGCGATTGCCTCCATCAGCGCGCACCAGACGTAGGCGACTGAGTAGGGCATTGTGCCCCGGATCCTTCTGCCCCCCATGGCCTTGATCATGGCTTCTGAGAAGGCTTTGAGTCTGATCGGCTCAGGCGGAGCCACGTTGTAGGCCTGCCCAGCGGCTTTGTCACTGGTGGCTGCCAGAATGGCCAGATCGGCGACGTCAGTGGCGTGTACTATTGCATATCGGGGATCCACCTTGCCCGGCCACAGCACAACCGGGAAGGCAACATACCGGTAGATCCGGTCAGCCAGCAGTCGGTCTCTGGCGCCGTAGACCGAGCCGATCCTTATCATCGAGACCTTGATCTTGCCCTGTTTGTGATACTCCCAGCAGGCCTGTTCGGCGAGCAGCTTGGCGTAGTCGTAGTAGGTATCCTGAGTGAAGGCCACTGAACACGGGGTGGATTCGTCAACGGGGGTTTCTGACATGCGGCAGGATGGCTCGTAGACGGTATATGAGCTCACCTGCACGAAGCGAGGGACCTTGGCCCTGGAGCTGGCCTCCAGCAGATTCCGGGTGCCCTTGACTGTTGACCTTTCGAACTCCTCCCACGTTCCCCAGCCCGGGGTAACCTTGGCTGCGGCGTGGAAAACGATGTCCACTCCGTTCACGGCGGGGGTCAGGCTGTCGTAGTCCTCGACATCGCCAAAGACAAGCTCCGCTCCAGTGGTCTTCAGATGGCTGAGGTCAGACGTCTTTCGGACCAGGGCCCGTACCCTGTACCCCTTCTCGATCAGACGTTCCACGAGGGCGCTGCCCACGCACCCTGTGCCCCCGGTAACCAGTGCTTTCATGTCCCCCCCTTGCGGTGTGATTGGCTCTGTTTTCGGTTGACTAGGAACGGGACTCGCCAATCCGTTCGCGGCCATGATGATATCTGCATGGTCTGGCGACTGTCAAGGCGACCCGGAGCCGCGCGGCGTAGAGAGTTGTACGGGGGTTGTCTGGGGATTGGGGCATATGCTATTATTGCCATGGTTGACTCCGGAGCACGCGGAACCAGCGGCAACTGCACAGCAGCCGGAGCGGCCGGGAAGCGTTAACAGCAGAGCCTTTAAGCCGGTCCAGGGAGGCTGGCAAGGGTAGAGTTGGTGCCCTCGGAACTCAGAGAAGCGAGGGGGCGCTTGAATCACGGACCTCTTGCCAGCCGGCAAGAGGTCTTTTCATGTCTGAGAAAGTGATCATGTCCGCCGAGGAGATGCGGCGGGCGCTGGTTCGCATCGCCCACGAGGTGATAGAGAAGAACCACGGTCCGGACCAGCTCGTCTTCATCGGCATCTATACCAGAGGGGCGACGCTGGCTGCCCGCATCGCCCGGTACGTCAAGGGGATTGAGGATGTCGACGTGCCGGTGGGGGCAATCGACATCGGGCCATACCGGGATGATCTTCCATACCTGAAGTCGCCGCCGCAGACCCGTCCCAACGATATCCCGGGCAGTATTGCCGGCAGACGCGTACTGCTCATTGATGATGTCCTCTATACCGGCCGGAGCATTCGGGCAGCGATGGATGCTCTCGTCGATTTCGGCCGCCCGGAGCGCATTCAACTGGCTGTCCTTGTCGACCGCGGGCACCGGGAACTGCCGGTTCGAGCTGACTATGTGGGCAAGAACGTTCCGACGTCGAGGAAAGAAGAGATCGCGGTGAGGCTGCGGGAGGTCGATGGCCGGGACGAGGTGGCCATCGTGGGTGTGACTGTGCCGGATGATGGCGGCGTCAGACGACCAGGGAAATCCGTTGGTCCGGGGGGGGTGACATGAAGCTCCAAGGTAGAAGTCTCATCACCATGGACGATCTGACAAATGAGGAGATTGAGGCTGTGTTCTGCCTGGCCGATGAGATGGCCGAATCCATGGGGGAGCAGGCCGGCGTTTGCCGAGGCAAGATCATGGCCAGCCTGTTCTTCGAGCCTAGCACCAGAACGCGGCTCTCCTTCGAGGCGGCCATGCTCAGACTGGGCGGTCAGGTGATCACCGCCGTTGACATCGGAGCCACCTCACTGGCCAAGGGAGAGAGCATTGCGGACATGGCTAGGGTAGTGGGGAGCTACGCCGACATCATCGTGATCAGGCACCCCTGGGAGGGGGCGGCCAGGGTGGTGGCAGACTACGCCGGGGTCCCGGTCATCAACGCGGGGGACGGCGGGCATGAACATCCAACGCAGACTCTGCTGGATCTCTACACCATAAGAAAGGAGAGAGGGGCGATCAAGGGACTGAAGATCGCTCTCTGGGGTGACCTGAAGTACGGCCGGACGGTGCATTCCCTGGCCTGCGCCCTGGCCAGGTTTGGGGCGTCAATCCTCTTCCGTCCCGGTCCAGGGCTGGAGATGCCGGAGCACGTGGTCCGGAAACTGACCAAGGAGTATGGGGGTGAACTGCGGAAGTGTGATGTCGGAGACCAGCCCACCAGAGGGGACCTCTTCTCGCTGGATGCCATCTATGTCACGCCGAGCACCCCCCATCAACTGGCCATGATGCCCGACATCAGCATTCAGGTTGAGCTGGAGAAGGGGGTCGACGCCATCTATGTCACGCGATTCCAGAAAGAGAGGCATGCGCAGGGCGATGGTGTACAGGGGTCAGGCACGGGGTATCCGGTGGTGGACAAACGGCTGCTGAAGGAGAAGACCTTCAGGGAGACCCTGGTGATGCATCCCCTGCCCCGCATCGATGAACTGGCTCATGAGCTGGACGCCGACCCGCGGAGCATGTACTTCAAACAGGCGGCCCGGGGCGTGCCGATCAGGATGGCCCTGACCAGTCTGCTGCTCGGCGCCAGGCAACTCGATGCCTCCACAGTCAGGGAGCCGGCAGGGGCGCGGAAGACGGACTACCCGGTCTACGACCGCGGATTCGGGGTCATGTGCCAGAACCGGAACTGCGTCTCAGTCAACGAGAAGCGGTACATCAAACCGGAGTTCAGGATAGTCAGCCGCCGCCCCCTGACCTTGATGTGTATCTACTGTGAGCACGAGGTCCACCCCAGGTACGTCGCCAGCGCCGAGTGGCATGAGGGAACGCTGGAGAGCAAGAGATATCACAGCGCCGACAGCCACTGGGCCGGGAAGATAAGGCTGGAGAACCTGATAGCCTTCGACTCGGAAAGCGAGGCGAGGTCGCGGGGATTCAAGCCGGGCAGGTACACCCGTGACTGACCGGAGACGATCCCCGGGGGAGGGCGGGGGATGAGACACGACACCCTGCTTGTCAGAGGCGGGCGGATCATTGACCCTGGCGCCGGCATCGATGTGGTCGGCGACCTGCTGGTCGTCGATGGCCGCGTCGCCTGGATCGGAGAGGCCGGCGGCGCTCCCGGTGTCACAGGGGGAACGGTTCTTCCTGCGGAGGGGATGGTGGTCTCACCCGGGTTCATCGATCTGCACTGTCATCTCCGGGAGCCCGGGTTCGAAAGCAAGGAGACCATAGCCAGCGGCACGCTGGCCGCCGCCCGTGGCGGTTTCACCACCGTCTGCTGCATGCCCAACACCCGTCCTCCTCTGGATTCACCAGCCACGGTCGAGTTGGTCAAAGCCAGCGCAGTTTCGGGGGGCGTGGTCAGGGTTCTGCCCATTGGCTGCGTCACCGTGGGACAGGAAGGCCTGGAACTGGCTGACATGGAGGCCCTGGCCGGGGCGGGCGTGGTGGCCTTCAGCGACGACGGAAGACCGGTGGCAGGGTCGGAGTTGATGCGCAGAGCCCTGGAACGCGCTGCCCGACTGGGTTTGCCCATCATGGATCATTGCGAAGATACCTCCATGACTGCCGGCGGCGCCCTGAACGATGGTCCGGTGGCCGCGCGGTTGGGACTCAGGGGAATGCCGGCGATTGCGGAAGAGGTCATGGTGGCCCGTGATATTGAGCTCGCCCGGGCAGCCATGGCCCGGGTTCATATCGCCCATGTGAGCACCGCCGGAGCGGTGTCGCTGATCCGGGAGGCGAAGAGGAGCCGAGTTGATATCACTGCCGAGGCCACGCCGCACCATCTGACGCTGACTGAGGAGAGAGCCAGCGGCGGTGACACCAACGCCAAGGTGAATCCGCCACTCCGCACCAGAAGGGATGTGGAGGAGTTGGGCGTGGCGCTGGCAGAGGGCGTCATCGATGCCATCGCCACGGACCATGCCCCACACTCCTCCCGGGACAAGTCAGTAGGATTCGCCGCCGCGGCCTTCGGGATCAGCGGCTTGGAAACCGCGCTGGCGGTGGCGCTGATCCTGGTGCATCAAGGCAGGCTGGATCTGGCCTCTCTGGTGGCCCGGCTGACAGCGGGACCGGCCGGGGTGCTGGGGAGGGAATCTAACCCCACAGCGGGGCAATCCGTTCCGAAAGGCATCGGCAGCCTCCGGCCCGGGGCTGTGGGAGATGTAACCGTCTTTGACCCCGATCTGGAATGGGTGGTCGCCCCCCAGGACTTCGCCTCGAAGGGCAGGAACACTCCCTGGGCCGGACGCCGGCTCAAAGGGAAGGTGGCGGCGACGGTGGTGGCAGGGAGCGTGGTGTACAACGACAGCCGGACCATAGATGCGCGGAAGGGCAATCAGCGGAGCTGATATCGGAATATTGAAGGGAGGTATCGGTGCCACGAAGGAATGACATTCGCAAGATTCTCATCATCGGTTCGGGTCCCATCATCATCGGCCAGGCCTGTGAGTTCGACTACTCGGGGACGCAGGCCTGCAAGGCTCTCAGGGAGGAGGGGTATGAGATAGTCCTGGTGAACTCGAATCCGGCCACTATCATGACCGACCCGGGCATGGCGGATCGGACCTATATTGAACCGTTGACGGTGGAGAGCCTGACCAAGATCATTCAGAGGGAGAGGCCCGATGCACTCCTTCCCAATCTGGGCGGGCAGACCGGACTGAATCTCGCTGCCGGCCTGCACACGGCTGGCGTGCTGGAGCGATTTGGCATCGAGGTGATCGGGGTCAAGGTCGATGCCATTGAGCGGGGTGAGGACCGGATAGTCTTCAAGGAGACCATGGCCGCTCTGGGCATCCCGGTGCCCAAATCCGACCCCTGCCATTCGGTGGAAGAGGCGGAACGGATAGCGGCGGAGTTGGGCTATCCGGTGGTCCTCCGGCCCGCGTACACGCTGGGGGGCACAGGTGGGGGAATCGCCTACAACGTGGAAGAGCTGAGGACCATCGCCAGCAGAGGGCTGGCCGCCAGCCTGGTCAATCAGGTGCTGGTGGAGGAGTCGGTCTTCGGATGGGAAGAGCTGGAGCTTGAGGTGGTCAGAGACCAGAAGGACCAGAAGATCACCGTCTGCTTCATCGAGAACATCGATGCCATGGGGGTGCACACCGGAGACAGCTTCTGCGTAGCCCCCATGCTGACCGTCCCCGAGAAGCTGCAGAAGCGGATGCAGGAGATGTCCTACCGGATTGTGGATGCCATCGGTGTGGTAGGAGGGACCAACATCCAGTTCGCCCACAACCTGGAAGATGACCGGCTGGTGGTCATCGAGATCAATCCCCGCACATCCCGTTCATCGGCGCTGGCCTCCAAGGCCACCGGCTTCCCTATAGCCCGGGTTTCCACCAAGCTGGCGGCTGGGATAACCATGGACGAGATCCCCTACTGGAGGAAGGGGACACTTGAGAAGTATGAGCCCTACGGCGAGTACGTGGTGTCGAAGTTCGCCCGCTGGGCCTTTGAGAAGTTCCCCCAGGCCAAGGACGTCCTGGGCACGCAGATGAAGGCTGTCGGGGAGGTCATGAGCATCGGGAAGACCTTCAAGGAAGCCCTGCAGAAGTCCATCCGTTCTCTGGAGATCAGGAGGTACGGTCTGGGCGGAGCCCGTGACTTCAAGGAACTGCCGCTGGAGACGCTGCGGATGAGGCTGACCGAGCCGTCCAGTGAGCGGGTCTTTCTGATGTACGAGGCGCTGCGCAAGGGCATGTCCGTCGAGGATCTCTACCGGTTGACCTTCATCGGTCGGTGGTTCATCGGGCAGATGAAGGAACTGGTGGAGTTCGAGGAGGTACTGATCAGGTGCAAGTGGCAGGATCTGCCTGATGCCAAGCTGGCCCAGGCCAAGGAGTGGGGATTCTCCGACAGATACCTGGCTGGCCTGTTCAACGTGAGCGAGAAGCAGGTCAGGGAGAGAAGGATCGCCATTGGCAAGGTGGCGCGTTTCGAGGCCGTGCCGGTCAGCGGGGTGAAGAACGCCGCCTACTACTACTCGACCTACGTCGGCCGCGAGGATAAGGTCCCTGTGTCACGGAACAGGAAGGTCATCATCCTGGGTGGCGGCCCGAATCGAATCGGCCAGGGGATTGAGTTCGACTACACGTGTGTTCATGCGGCCTTCTCGCTGCGCGACGAGGGATATGAATCCATCATGATCAACTGTAACCCCGAGACGGTGTCCACGGACTACGATACTTCTGACAAGCTCTACTTCGAACCTCTGACTGTTGAGGATGTCCTCACTATCTACGAGAAAGAGAAGCCCGTGGGCGCCATTGTCCAGTTCGGCGGCCAGACCCCGCTGAACATCGCCCAGGAGCTGAAGGACAACGGCGTGAACGTGCTGGGCACCAGCCCGGAGAGCATCGGCCTGGCTGAAGACAGGGAGCGGTTCAGGGAGAGGATGATTGCCCTGGACATACTGCAGCCGGATGGGGGCACCGCCCGGTCCATGAAGGAGGCCATCCGGATCGCGGACAGGATCGGCTACCCTCTGATGGTGCGGCCGTCCTTTGTGCTCGGCGGCCGGGGGATGAAGGTGATCTACGATGAGGCCGAACTGATCAAGCACGCCGAAGAGGCCATTCAGGTCAGCCCTGAGTACCCCATGCTTGTCGACAGGTTTCTGGAACAGGCCATCGAGACGGAGGTGGATGCCCTCTGCGATGGTGAGGAGACCTTTGTGGCCGCTGTCATGGAACATATCGAGCTGGCCGGCGTTCATTCAGGGGATGCTGCCTGCGTCATCCCGCCGAGGACGATCAAAGAGGAGCACCTGAAGACCATTGAGGAGTACACCGCCAGGATAGTGAAGGACCTGAAGGCAGTGGGACTGATGAACGTCCAGTATGCCATCTGCAACGACATGGTCTATATCCTGGAGGCCAACCCCCGGGCTTCGCGGACGGTGCCGCTAGTCTCCAAGGTGACCGGGATTCCCATGGCGGCCATTGCCACCCGGCTGGTGCTGGGCAAGAGATTGAGGGACTTCCCGGACCTCAAGAAGCGCAAGCTGCCCTACGTCGCGGTCAAGGAAGCCGTCTTCCCCTTCAACATGTTTCCCGATGTGGACCCCGTGCTTGGCCCGGAGATGAAGTCCACCGGAGAGGTGATGGGAATTGCCGACAGCTTCGGACTGGCGTTCTACAAGGCCGCCGCGGCGGCCGGAGCCAGGCTGCCCGTCGAAGGCAATGTCCTGCTGACTGTGGCAGACAGCGACAAGAAGGACCTGCCGCCCATCGCCCGGAGAATCAAGGACCTGGGCTTCCAGATCTACGCCACCGAACAGACCGGTGCCTTGCTGGCGAGGCATGGCATACCGAACCAGCGGGTGAAGAAGCTCCATGAAGGCCGGCCCAACGTGGCCGACTCCATCAAGAACCGGGACATTCACCTGGTGATCAACACCCCGGCCGGACGCAACAGCAAGTACGATGACAGCTACATTCGCAAGACGGCCACGCAGTACAAGGTGCCCTACATCACCTCCATGGCGGCCGCGGAGGCCAGCGCGGAGGGCATGGAGGCGGTGAGGAAGCAGGAGATCAGCCCGAAATCGCTGCAGGAGTACCAGAAGGAGCTGTCGCAGTCGGAGCAGCAATCGTGATACCTGTCAAAGGCGTTCCCGCTGTCGGGACGCTGAGGTGCAGCCCTGGAGAGTGAGGCCATGAGACAGGTGACTGCCACGGTGATTTCGAACGCAGAGGTCATGCCTCAGGTACACCTCCTGTGGCTGGAGGCTCCGGGGATGGCTGCCGCGGCCCGGCCGGGCCAGTTCGTCATGGCGCGCTGTGGCACAGGACACGATCCCCTGTTGCGACGGCCTCTGAGCGTCCACAGGGTTGACGGCGGGCAGAGGCTGGCCCTGCTCGTCGGCGTGGCGGGCCGGGGCACGGGGTGGCTGTCATATCGCCGGAAAGGTGACGTGGTGGACCTTCTGGGACCGCTGGGCAACGGGTTCTCCATCCGGACAGCGGCGCGGAGCCTGCTGCTGGTGGCCGGCGGGATCGGCGTTGCCCCACTGGTCTTCCTGGCTGAGGAGGCACTAAGGTCCGGGCGCGCTGTATCCCTAGTCGTCGGGGCCCGGAGCGCTTCGGGCCTCTATCCCCGGTCTCTGCTGCCATCAGGGGCCAGCGTCGTCGAAGTCACTGAGGACGGCTCGGAGGGACTGAGGGGCATGGCTGTTGACCACATCGATGGCTGCGTGGGTCGGGCTGAGCAGGTGTTCGCCTGCGGGCCGGCGACCATGTACCGTTCCATGGCGGGGAAGGAGTGCTTGACCGGCGAACCCGTTCAAATCTCCCTGGAGACCATGATGGGCTGTGGGCTGGGAGCGTGCTACGGCTGTGCCACAAGGACCAGAACGGGCATGCGCATGGTCTGCCATGACGGCCCCGTGTTTGAACTGGACGATGTTATCTGGTGATGGAGGTGATCCGGATTGGTGGAGAGCAGGCAGATAAAGATCAGGACGAACGGCAACTGCGACATCGTGGACATCACCGGACAGGTGGCCGGGGAGATCGAGGGATCCCGCATCGACAGCGGCATTGTCACGCTCTTTGCCGTGGGCTCAACAGCGGGCATCGGCACCATAGAGTATGAACCGGGACTGGTGGCCGACTTCAAGGCCTGCTGGGAGAGACTGATTCCGTCCCGGGTCGACTACCAGCACGACCGGGCGTGGGGCGACGGCAATGGCCATTCCCATGTGAGGGCCTCTGTTCTGGGGCCCTCGCTGACGGTGCCCTTCAGCGGGAAGAGGATGATGCTGGGGACCTGGCAGCAGCTCGTGTACGTCGACTTCGACAACCGACCTCGTTCCAGAGAGATAGCGGTCCAGATCATGGGTGAATAGGGAGCATCCGCCAGACACCGGTCTGGCGTTTCATTCGGGGTGGATGGCCTGGGATGGCCATTATGGGACTCCCGTCGGGCTCGAGGTGATGTTACTCCCGCGATCCGGTCGTCGATCAGGCAGTCTGCGGCTTGAGGCGGGGGTCAAGGGCGGCGATAATCCGGGCCCAAATGCCCTCCAGTTCGCTCCTGGCGGACGACTCCAGCTCTCTCAGCACGGCCATGGTCTCCTGGCTGGAGAAGCACCGGGTGAGGTAGTCATACCATGGCTGGAAGGCCCGGTCGGGTTCCAGGCGGGAGAGGTTGTCCACTGCAGCCCCGCAGACAGCCATCCAGGACCTGGAGATGCCATCGATGCCGGTGATGCTCCGTGGATCGATGCCCTTGAGGAGTCCGAAGCCATGGCGGAACATGCCGGCATCCCGTCCGAAGAAACGACTGAAGAGCCGGGAGACCCTCTCGACGTCCCACTCGCGCTGGGATTCCGCGATGAGATCCATCACGCTGCCGTTGACGTCAGCGGTCAGACCGTCCAGACTGGTCTCGACGATCAGCTCGGCCAGCTTGGGCTGGTTCTCCGGGAAGGGGGTTTGAAACACGGCGCTGCTTCTCAGTTCGGCTTCCCTCCGAAGAATGACGGGATAGAGGGGAGTCCCCGGACCGTGCAGAGACTCATCCACCAGGAGGTGATTCTCCATGGCCTCCCGGATGTCCTGGCCGCCGTTGGCGCTCAGGAAGTCCCAGAGAGGTTGAACCAGACTCCGGCGGTGAGTCTCCTCCCATCGGGTGCATCCCGTTATCGGTGCTGCATCGTTCAGGATGGCAAGAACCGGCGGCTTCCCTGCCGTTGCGTGAACCATCATGTGGAATATCATGCCCGGCATGCCGATCCCCCGAGAAGTGGACTTTGTTGGAGGCCCTAGTATATAATAGTAAATCTGTTTCTGCCCTTGTATGGTAATGGCTGTCAGTGGTTGATTTCGCCCTCATCTGGGGCCGGTGTTTCAATCACACCTGCGCTCTCTCCGGGTGAACTGCGCGAGAAACGTGTGGCTGGCTATGCGGATCTCGCACGGCGTTCTTGACTTCTGATGTCGATGATGATAAATTACATGCTCGTTGCCTTTTGGAGTAGGCGCGGATAATGCCAACAATCAACCAACTCGTGCGGCACCGCCGAAAGAGAATACTGCGGAAGACCAAGTCGCCGTCGCTGTGCTTTGGATTGAACCAACTCAAACGGCGGGTGGTCAAGACCAAGGGTTCTCCGCAGAAGAGAGGGGTCTGCATCCAGGTGAGGACCATGACCCCCAAGAAGCCCAACTCGGCGTTGCGCAAGATCGCCAGGGTCAGGTTGACCAATGGCATAGAAGTAACCGCCTATATCCCTGGAGAGGGGCACAATCTGCAAGAGCACTCGGTGGTCCTGGTTCGTGGAGGCCGAGTGAAGGATTTGCCTGGCGTGCGCTACCATATCGTGCGCGGCAGCCTGGACACTGGGGGTGTGGCTAACCGCCGGCAAGGCCGCAGCAGATACGGAGCAAAACGCGCAAAGGACTCGGGGGCCTCCGTCACCTAGGGCTTTGGTATGCCTGACGGGGCGGAGGGCGCAGATGCCCGGGTTTTTTTTGTGGTCTGGAGATTGAGGGATGCCGAGAAGAGGTAGGATTGTAAAGAGGGCGCAACAGCCGGATACCAAGTACGGCAGCCTGCTGGTGTCCCATCTGATCAAGAAGATAATGAAGTGGGGGAAGAAGAGGACGGCCGAAGGGATAGTCTACTCGGCTCTGGACATCGCGTCAGAACAGGTGAAGAAGCCAGCCGCTGACGTGCTGGAGCAGGCGGTGAAGAACGCCACTCCGCTGCTGCAGGTCAAAGGCCGCCGTGTTGCCGGTGCCACGTATCAGGTGCCGATGGAGGTCACCGGCTATCGCGGTACAGCCATGGCCGTGCGCTGGCTGATAGACTCGGCGAGGGCGCGCAGCGGCAAGTCGATGTCGGAGAAGCTTGCCGCCGAGATCGTGGATGCCTTCCGTGGTCAGGGGGCCGCGGTCAAGAAGCGTGAGGAGACGCACAAGATGGCCGAGGCCAACAGGGCCTTCGCCCACTTCAGGTGGTAGAGAGCCCAGTGATCACGAAGCAGCACTCCGGATCGATTGGCCTGGCTGAGCCAGGACGAGACAGGACCAGAACCCGGGAAATGATCGAAGCCTTCCCTCTGCGCCAGATCAGGAACATCGGGGTCATTGCCCATATTGACGCGGGCAAGACGACGGTCACCGAGAGGATCCTGTACTATACCGGCCGTACCTACAAGATCGGTGGTGTGGATGAGGGGACAGCGGTGATGGACTGGATGGATCAAGAACGGGAGAGGGGCATCACCATCACGGCCGCGGCCACAACCTGCTACTGGCTGGACCACCGGATCAATATCATCGATACCCCAGGTCACGTGGATTTCACCGCCGAGGTGGAGCGGAGTCTCCGCGTCCTCGACGGTGGAGTGGTGGTCTTCGACGCCGTGGCCGGCGTCCAGCCCCAGTCGGAGACGGTATGGCGGCAGGCCAACAAGTACCATGTGCCGCGGGTGTGTTTCGTGAACAAGATGGACCGGGTGGGCGCTGACCTGCACCGCACCATCGACATGATTGGCAAGGTTCTGGGCGCCAAAGCCATTCCTGTTCAGTTGCCTCTCGGCGAGGAGAAGTCGTTCGAGGGGATGGTGGATCTGGTGGAGAGGAAGTCCTACCGCTTCTCGGGGGATGCCGACACGGAGCCCATGGAAGGGGAGATCCCCGAGGAATGCAGAGAGCAGGCTCGGAAGGGCCGGGAAACCCTTGTGGAGAAGCTGGCCGAGGAAGACGAGCCGCTGATGCATGCCTATCTGGAAGGACGTGAGATTGGGGCCCCGGAGATGAAAGCCGCCCTGCGCCGGGCATGCCTGGCCAACCGGGTGGTGCCGGTCCTCTGCGGCAGTGCCCTGGGCAACAAGGGCATCCAGATGCTGCTGGAAGCCATAGTGGACTACCTGCCGTCGCCGCTGGATGTCCCGGCAGTCAAGGGTGTGGAGCCGGAGACCGGCGCGGCAGTCACGCGCCCGCCGGAAGACGAAGCGCCTTTCTCGGCGCTGGCCTTCAAGGTAGTCACCGATCCATTCGTGGGGCGCTTGGTGTACCTCAGGGTCTACTCGGGGAGAGCCGAGCCTGGGACAAAGCTGCTCAATGCCGCCAGAGATCAGAAGGAGCGTCTGGGCAGGATACTGAGGATGCATGCCAACAACCGGGAGGAGGTTGACAGCATCTCTGCCGGCGGAATCGTGGCGGCCATCGGATTGAAGAACACCCTCACCGGAGACACGCTGTGCGATCCGGCGGCACCGATACTCCTCGAAGCCATCCGCTTCCCCAACCCCGTGGTCTCGGTGGCCATCGAGGCCAGGACCAAGGCTGACGAGGACAGGATCGGGGAAGCCCTGATGAAGCTGACCGAGGAAGACCCCACCTTCGAGACTCACTATGATGGTGAAACGGGCCAGACCATTGTCTCTGGCATGGGAGAGCTCCACCTGGAAGTGATACTGGAGCGGATGAAGCGCGAGTTCAGGGTTGACGCCAAGCTGGGCAAGCCTGAGGTGGCCTACAGGGAGACGATTACCGAACCAGCGGAGGCCGAAGGCAAGTTCATCAAGCAGTTCGGCGGAAGGGGCCAGTACGGCCATGTGGCGATCGAGGTTGAACCCGGCGAGAGAGGCAGCGGATTCTCCTTCGCCAGCAAGATAAAGGCAGGAGCGATCCCCAGGGAGTACATCCCGTCTGTTGAAGCCGGGGTGAAGGAAGCCCTGCAGAGAGGCGTTCTGGCGAACTACCCACTGGTGGACTTGAAGGTGACTCTGCGGGACGGCAGCTATCACGAAGTCGACTCCTCAGAGGTGGCCTTCAAGATGGCCGGCTCTATCGCTCTGAAAGAGGGAGTGAGGCAGGCCGGGCCGGTGCTCCTGGAGCCCATCATGAAATTGGAGATATTTGTCCCCGAGCAGTTCCTGGGCGAGATACTGGCCGATGTCGATGCCAGAAGGGCTCAGATCGAAGGCGTCGAGGTTCAGGGAGACATGAGGGTCATTCACGGGCTCATCCCAGTGGGGGAGACCTTCGGCTACACCACGGTGCTCCGGTCGTTGAGCCAGGGCAAGGCGACCCATTCCATGGAGTTCCATGAGTATCAGGTGGTGCCTCCGCCTCTGATGGAGCAGGTCATCGCCAGGATCAAGGGAAGGGTGACGTAGACGTGCCAAAGCAGAAGATCCGTATCAAGTTGAAATCCTTCGATCACCGGGTGCTGGATCAGTCGGCGGCTCAGATTACGGCCACCGCGGAGCAGACCGGGGCCAGGGTGGCCGGACCGGTGCCCCTACCCACGCGCATCCAGAAATTCTGCGTCATTCGGTCCCCATTCATAGACAAGGACTCCAGGGAGCAGTTCGAGATCAGAACCCACCGGCGGCTGATCGATATCCTTGATCCCACCACGAAGACCATCGAGTCCCTGACCCGGCTCAATCTCCCCGCCGGAGTGGATGTGGAGATCAAGCTGTGATACAGGGCGTCCTGATCTCGGAGACGTTGGCTGATTGGACTTGACATGGCAGGAACAGTGAGTAAGGCCATCATTGGCCGCAAGCTGGGCATGACGCAGATCTTCGACGATCAAGGTCTTCTGGAAGCGATCACCGCCATCGAGGCGGGACCCTGTTTCGTCGTCCAGAAGAAGACGAAGGCGAAGGATGGCTACGACGCGGTGCAGTTGGGCTTCTGGGCAACAAAGCGCTGCAACTCCCCGGAGAAGGGGCACCTCAAGGCGGCAGGACGGGAGTTGAGGTATCTCAACGAGTTCAGGCTGGATGATATCGGCCCATTTGAGGTGGGCCAGGCCCTGGATGCCAGCCTGTTTGAGAAGGGTGAGAAGGTCGATGTCGTCGGCGTGTCGAAGGGCAGAGGCTTCGCCGGGGGCGTGAAACGATATCACTTCCGGGGAGGGCCGAAGACCCACGGCCAGTCGGACCGCCACCGGGCGCCCGGCTCCGTGGGAGGGACTACGTCCCCGGGGAGAGTGTATAAGGGCACCCGTATGGCCGGCCACATGGGGAATGCCAGAGTGACCGTGCGCAATCTCGAGGTGATCCAGGCGGATTCCAACCGGAACCTTATCCTGGTGAAGGGCGCCGTGCCCGGCGCTGTGGGCGGGATCGTGCTTATCAGCCGGAAGTCGGCCAGGAAGAGAAGATAGACATGAAGTGCCCGGTACGCAATGTTCAGGGCGACACCGTTGAGCAGTTGGAGTTGGAGGACCGGGTCTTTGCCCTGCCCTTCAATGAAGCTGTGGTGCATCAGGCCATGGTGAGGCAGTTGGCCAACGGCCGCCAGGGGACAGCGGACACCAAGACCAGGGGGGAGGTATCCGGGAGCACGAGGAAGGTCTACCGTCAGAAGCATACCGGGCGGGCCCGCCGCGGCAGTCTGCGCTCGCCGCTGCTCAGGGGTGGTGGTGTCGTCTTTGGGCCCCACCCCAGGGGCTACGGGCAGAGAATGCCCCGGAAGATGCGGCGTCTGGCCATCAAATGCCTCCTCTCGGCCAAGGCCTCAGCGGGTGAGCTCGTGGTTGTGGATCAGCTCCCGCTGAAGGAGTCAAAGACTGTGGAGATGGCCCAGGTCCTTAGGGCCCTGGACGTGAAGGGCTCGGCCCTGGTGGTCACGCCGAAACCGGAAGCCGGTTTGGTCCGGGCGGCGCGGAACCTGCCCAGGACGAAGACCTCGCCTGCGGCTCTGCTCAATGTGGTGGACCTGCTTTCGCACAAGTTCCTGGTGATTACCGTGGATGGTGTGCGCTGTGTCGAGGACATCCTGACCAGGGAACGCTGTGCCTCGAGGAGCGGCTAGAGGATGGACTCCTACGAAGTGCTGCGCCGGCCCATCATCACCGAGAAGAACATCGCCCTTCAAGGGCAGAACAAGTATGCCTTCGAGGTCGCCGAGGGCGCCAACAAGCGTCAGGTCAAGGAAGCGGTGGAGAGGGCATTCAATGTCAAGGTGGTCAGCGTTAACGTGATTACTGTGCATGGCAAGACCAAGCGGATGGGCAGGCACCAGGTGCGGACCTCTCCGTGGAAGAAGGCTTTGGTCACCCTTGGAGAGGGACAGAAGATTCAGTTCTTTGAAGGCGTGTAAGAATGGCGCTTAAGGAATACAAACCGACTTCTCCAGGCAGGCGCGGGATGACCGGCCTGACCTTTGAAGAAGTCACCAAGAAGAAGAGGCCGGAGAAGTCCCTGCTTCTGCCATTGAAGAAGAAGGCGGGCCGTAACAACCAGGGCAGGATAACGGTGCGCCACAGGGGTGGCGGCTCCAAGCGGATGCTCAGGGTGATTGACTTCAAGAGGGACAAACCCGGCATGGCCGCCGAAGTGCTGGCCATCGAATACGATCCCAATCGCTCGGCCTACATCGCCCTGGTGCAGTATGTCGATGGGGAGAAGCGCTATATCATTGCCCCGGTGGGACTAGTGCCGGGGCAGAGCATCTCCTCAGGCCCGGATGCCGAGGTGAAGGTGGGCAATGCCCTGCCTCTGGGCCGGATTCCGGTGGGCATCATGATCCACAACATCGAGCTCCAGACCAAGAGAGGGGCTCAGATCGTCCGGAGCGCCGGCACGTATGCTCAGATCGTTGGCAGAGACGATGTGTACAGCCTGGTCCGGCTGCCCTCCGGTGAGGTGCGGAAGATCCCCAGTGTCTGCATGGCCACAGTGGGCCAGGTGAGCAACGTTGATCATCAGAATGTGAAGTTGGGCAAGGCGGGGCGCAGCCGGTGGAAAGGCAAGCGGCCCGCAGTACGCGGTTCAGCGATGAGCCCCCGGGATCATCCACACGGCGGTGGAGAAGGCAGGTCTCCGAGGGGGATGCCCCCCAAGACTCCATGGGGCAAGCCTGCCCTGGGCTACAAGACGCGCAAGAAGAGAGCCAGTGACAAGTTGATCGTGAAGCGGAGAGGGAAGTAGATAATGGGCAGGTCCATAAAGAAGGGTCCCTTTGTCGACCCGAAGCTGATGGCGAAGGTCAAGGCCGTTGATGTGGCGGGGCAGAAGACGGTGATCAAGACTTGGTCCCGGGCCTCGACCATTGTACCCGAGATGGTGGGTCACACCATTGCCGTCCATGATGGCCGGAGGCATGTGCCCATATTCGTCACCGAGAACATGGTGGGGCACAGGCTGGGTGAGTTCGCCCCCACCCGCACGTTCAGAAGCCATGTTGGCAAGGTGGAGAAAGCCGCCTAGAGGGTTCGATGGAAGTCAAGGCTGTGGCCAAATACGTGGGCGTGTCTCCGCAGAAGCTGCGTCTGTATGCCGGTCTGGTTCGGGGCAGGAGAGTGGAGGAGTCCCTGGCCATTCTGAAGCTATCGCCTTCTCCATGTGCCCGGGCACTGGCCAAGGTGGTGAAGTCGGCCGCTGCCAATGCTGAGAACAACCACCAGATGACGCCCTCTGATCTGAGGGTGGTCGGGATTCAGATAGACCAGGGTGCCACTCTGAAGAGGATTCGCGCTCAGGCCAGGGGGAGGGTGAGTCCCATCCTGAGACACACGAGTCATATCACAGTCGTAGTTGATGTGGAGGGATAATTGGGGCATAAGGTTCATCCCGTAGGGTTCAGGATCGGCATAAGCACCGAGTGGCGTTCCAAATGGTATGCCCACAGGAACTACGGCGCGCTGGTGCAGGAGGATGCGCGCATCCGCAGGCTGGTTCGGGAGCGCACCGACGAAGCCGGTGTGTCTAGGATGGATATTGAACGGTGGGCGAATGAAGTGACTGTCACTGTTCATGCTGCCAAGCCGGGGATAGTCATCGGGCGTGGGGGGCAGAGGGTGGAGGCATTGAGGAATTCGCTGGAGGCGCTTTGCGGCAAGAAGATCCGCCTGAACATCCAGGAAGTCAGGATCCCCGAGCTGGAGGCCTATCTGGTAGCCAAGAGCATTGCCGGTCAGATGGAACGTCAGATATCTTATCGCAGGGCAATCAAGCGTGCGATTATGCGGACGATGCAAGCGGGTGCGAAGGGAGTGAAGGTCATCTGCTCCGGGAGGCTGGGCGGGGCTGAAATCGCACGCACAGTGACGCTCCGCGAGGGCAGGGTGCCTCTGCACACGCTGCGTGCTGACATCGACTATGGTCTCTGTGAGGCACGCACCATGATGGGTCGCATCGGCGTTAAGGTCTGGATATACAAGGGCGATGTGTTCCCGAAGATGGAGGAGATGGAGGCGCCGGCCGGGCAGCCCGTGGCCCAGGCGGCTGGTGGGGCATCCAATAAGGGTGTGACTTTGGGACAGATCGCTGAGGTGGGAAGAGATGCTGCAGCCAAAGAGAGTGAAGTACCGAAAAATCCAGAAGGGTAGGATCAGAGGGGAAGCTCAATCCGGCAACACCCTGGTCTTCGGGGAATTCGGGCTTCAGGCATCACAGGGTGGGCGGCTGAGTGCCAGGCAGATTGAGGCGGCACGGCGGGCTATTGTGCACAATCTTCGGCGCGGAGTGATGCTGTGGATTCGGGTGTTTCCGGACAAGCCGATAACCAAGAAGCCGGCGGAGACGCGAATGGGTAGTGGCAAGGGCAGCCTGGATCACTGGGTGGCGGTGGTGAAGCCGGGTAGAGTGATATTCGAAATCGGCGGCGTGAACGAGGAGGCGGCCAAGGGGGCGTTTCGGCTTGCCTCACACAAGCTTCCCATGGAGACCAAGGTCGTGGGCAAGGGGGCTTGATGAAGGCGGAGGAGGTCCGGGGGCTGAGCGACACTGACCTGGTAGGTCAATTGGAGGAGGCGCAGCGCGAGCTGTTCAACCTGCGGTTCCGCCTGGCCACGAAGCAGCTCACCAATCACCGAGAGGTGAGAAGGGCGAAGAGGAAGATCGCCAGGATCAAGACCGTGCTGCGGGAGAGGGAGCTGGCCGGAGCCCAAACCTAGCTGGAAGGAAGAGATGGAGAATGGCGCAGAGGCAGGCGCGAGAATCGTCCGGGGTTGACCGATGAGCAGGGGAAAGCGGAAGACGCTGGTCGGACATGTCGTCAGCAGGGCTATGGACAAGACGGCGGTGGTGGCTGTGGAGTCCAGGCGAGCCCATCCCTTGTACAAGAAGATCGTCAGACGTCAGGCCAAGTTCAAGGCCCATGATGAGGGCAACTCGTGCCAGGCGGGCGACACGGTGAGGATCGTGGAGAGCCGCCCCATCTCCAAGAGCAAGCATTGGCGAATAGCAGAGATAGTTGCCAGAGCCGACATGGTTGAGGTTAAGCGGGATGATCCAAATATATAGCCGGCTTCGAGTGGCGGACAATACTGGAGCCAAGACCATCATGTGTATCCATGTCTCTGGAGGCACGAAGAGGAGATACGCCAGCATCGGCGATATCATTGTGGCCACGGTGAAGCAGGCCATGCCCAGGGGGGTGGTGAAGCAAGGGGAGGTAGTGAAGGCTGTGATTGTGAGGACCACCAAGTCGTATCGCCGTCGTGACGGCTCGTACATCAGGTTTGATGACAATGCGGCCGTGATTCTGGGTGAGCAGAACAACCCCAAAGGCAGCCGCATTTTTGGGCCTGTGGCGAGAGAGCTTCGTGAGAAGGATTTCACGAAGATAATCTCCCTGGCGCCGGAGGTATTCTAGACAAGTGAAGATCCACAAGAACGACAACGTGCTGGTCATCGCCGGGAAGGATAGGGGCAAGAAGGGCAAGGTTAGGTACGCCTATCCTGACAAGAAGCGGCTGATCGTGGACGGCGTGAACATGATCAAGAGGCACACCAAGGCCAGAGCCATGGCCAGACAGGCGGGAGTCATCGAACGCGAGGCCCCGCTTCCGGTGTCCAAGGTGATGCTGATCTGCAACAAGTGCAGCAAGCCCACCCGGGTGGGCTTCCGGTTCACGGAAGAGAAGAAGGTTCGTGTCTGCTCTTCCTGTCATGAGGTTATGGACTAGCGGAGATGGAGAAGCAGAACCGACCGAGACTGCAGGACAGGTACAGCCGTCAGGCCCTTCCGGCGCTGATGAAGGACTTCAAGTACCCCAATGTCATGTGTGTGCCCCGGCTGGAGAAGGTGGTGATCAACATCGGGCTGGGCGAGGCCATCCAGGACCCCAAGGCTCTGGAGAGCGCGGAGAAGGACCTGGCCACCATCTCAGGACAGCATCCCATCATCACCCGGGCGCGGAGATCCATCGCCGCCTTCAAACTCAGGACGGGGATGCCCATCGGGATGAAAGTGACCCTGCGGGGGCGCAGGATGTATGAATTCCTGGACAGGCTGGTCAACGCGGTGCTGCCGCGCATCAGGGATTTCCGGGGCGTTCCCAGGGGCTCATTCGATGGCCGGGGCAACTACAGTTTGGGCATGAAGGATCAGTTGGTGTTCCCGGAGATTGAATACGACAAGGTGGACAAGGCCCGGGGCCTGGAAGTCACCATTGTGACCAGTGCCAAGACGGACGATGAAGCCAGACGGCTGCTGGAGCTTCTGGGAATGCCCTTTGTGAGAGGTTAGCAAGTTGGCAAAGCTGTCCAAGATCGTCAAATGGCAACGGGAACCCAAGTACAAGGTGCAGAAGCACAACAGGTGCAACCTGTGCGGCAGACCACGGGCCTACATACGCAGATTCGGCCTCTGTCGTATCTGCTTCCGCGAGCTGGCCCTCAAGGGAGAGATCGCCGGAGTGAAGAAATCGAGTTGGTGAGTAATAGTATGACTACTGATCCGATCGCCGATATGCTGACCAGAATACGGAACGCCAATATGGTGAGGCAGGACTTCGTCCTGATACCCTGGTCCAGAATGAAGATGTCGATGGCCAAGATCCTGAAGGAAGAGGGGTTCATTCAGGACTACGAGATACTGAAGGGCAAACCGGGGCGGACAATGAAGCTTCACCTCAAATACGTTGACCGGAGCCGGCCGGCGATCCTGGGCCTGAAGAGAGTGAGCAGGCCGGGACTCAGGGTGTACGTCGGGTCTTCGGAAATCCCCCGCGTCTACGGGGGACTGGGCATAGCCATGCTGTCCACTTCCAAGGGGATAATGGCGGGGCAGAAGGCCTGGAAGCAACACCTGGGCGGTGAGTTGCTGTGCTACATATGGTGACCTGCGACGGAATGATGTGGTGATTCTGCGATGTCGAGAGTCGGGAAACTGCCAATAGATCTGCCGCCGGGCGTGGCGGTGGAGATAAGGGAAAACGAGGTGACTGTGAAGGGGCCAAAGGGCGAACTGTGTCGATCCTTTGACCCGAAGATGTCGATTGCTCTTGAAGGAGGCGCCTTAGTCGTTTCGACGGGAAGCAGAGATGGTCTTGGTGCTCTGCACGGACTTACCAGATCGCTGCTGGCCAACATGGTTGATGGAGTGAGCAAGGGCTATGAGAAGCTCCTAGAGGTGGTCGGCGTGGGCTATCGGGCTCAGAAGGTGGGGGAGAAACTGGTCCTCCAGGTAGGCTTCACTCATCCGGTGGAAGTGTCGCCTGCCTCAGGCATATCTTTTTCAGTGGAGGGGACGAACAGGATCAAGGTGGCGGGCATAGACAAGGAGGCCGTTGGTGAGGCGGCGGCGAAGATCCGGGCTATCCGTCGCTGCGACTCCTATAAGGGGAAGGGTGTCAAATACGTGGGAGAGACCTTGCGGCTGAAGGCGGGCAAGGCCGGCAGGGCTGCGGCTAAGAAGAAATAGATGGCACTGAAGAAGAAGAGAGACTCAAGCCGGAGACTGAGGCATCAATCGCGGGTTCGTTTGTGTGTTTCCCGGAGCCTGAAGCACATCAGTGCCCAAGTCATTGACGACAGGCAGTCGCGGACCATAGCCAGCGCCTCCAGTTGCGAACCCGAGATCGCCGCTGAGAAGCGAAAGAAGACGGAGGTGGCTGCTGCTGTGGGCAGCTTGGTGGGCAAGCGGGCCATTGAGAAGGGTGTGGTGGAGGTGGTGTTTGATCGGCATGGGTTCAAGTATCACGGGCGGGTGAAGGCTCTGGCTGAAGCAGCCAGGACGTCGGGACTGAAGTTCTAGGCTTGGTGAGACGATGGTGCGTGAAGAGATAGCGGAAGCCAAGGAGGAGTTGTCCGAACGGGTGATCTCCGTCACCCGCGTGGCCAAGGTGGTCAAGGGCGGGAAGCACCTGAGGTTCAGGGCTCTGGTGGCGGTTGGCGATGGGAACGGCCAGGTTGGCATAGGGATGGGCAAGGCCAACGAGGTGGCTCAGGCCATCCAGAAGGCCAACAGCGTGGCCAAGAAGGCCATGATCAGCGTTCCCCTGGCGGGGACAACCGTTCCGCATGAAATCCGGGCCAAGTTCGGCGGGGCCGATGTGCTGCTCCGGCCGGCAAGGCCCGGCAGCGGGGTTATCGCGGGCGGCAGCATGCGTGCCGTGGTGGAGGTGGCCGGGGTGAAGGATGTCCTGGCCAAGTCCCTGGGCAGCTCCAATCCCACCAACGTAGTCAGGGCGACGATGGTCGCGCTGAGCCGCTTGAGGGAGCCGGACAAGGTCATCGCTGAGAGAAAGGCAGCGTCTGCTGCCAGGGGATAGACATAGATGTCCAAACTGCGTATCACGTGGACCAAGAGCTGCATAGGCTACGAACGGGATCAGAGAGGTACGCTCGAGGCACTGGGTCTGCGGCGCTTGCACCAGAAGGTCGAGCGAGAGGATTCACCCTCCGTTCGCGGTATGCTCCTTAAGATCAAGCATCTGGTCAAGGTTGAGGAGATAGAAGCGTAGTGGTCAGACAGGACAGTCTTGCACCCGCCAGTGGTTCCAGGAAGAAGAGAAAGCGCGTCGGCCGAGGCCTGGGAAGCGGCCATGGCACGTATTCCACACGGGGCATGAAGGGGCAGAAAGCGCGCAGCGGCCCGGGCATTCATCCCTACTTCGAGGGCGGTCAGTTGCCTCTGGTGAAACGCCTGCCTGCCAAGCGGGGCTTCAACAACATATTCCGGAAGGAGTACTGCGTGGTGAACGTGGGCAGGCTGAATGTCTTTGAGCCCAACAGCATCATCGACCGGGAGAAGCTGGTGAGCGCCAGGGTGATCAAATCAACTGCAAAGCCTCTCAAGCTCCTTGGCGGGGGCTCTCTTGACCGAGCGCTGGTAGTGCGGGCCGAGAAGGTATCGGCAGCGGCCAGAGAGAAGATTGAAGCGGTGGGGGGGAGAGTGGAGGAGGTGAGAAGTGCAGCAAAGGCAAGCTAGGCCACGCCTCATCCAGGCGATGATCGATGCCTTCAGCTTGCCTGATCTAAGGGCCAGGCTCATCTTCACCATTGGCGCTCTGATCATCTTCCGCTTTGTGGCCCATATCCCTGCTCCGGGGGTTGACACTACTGCGCTGGAGAAGGTCTTCGAAGGGAATCAGCTGCTGGGGATGCTGAACATATTCAGCGGCGGGGCAATGAGGAACTTCAGCGTCGTGGCCATGGGGGTCTATCCCTACATCACGGCGTCGATTGTGATGCAGCTCCTGGTGCCGGTCATCCCCCAGCTGCAGAATCTCTCCAGGGAAGGCGAGGCGGGCAGGAACAAGATCAATGTGATCACCCACTGGCTGACGCTGCCTCTGGCCGGCCTTCAGGGTTACGCTCTTTATGTCACTCTGAGCCGGCCGGATGAGTCGGGGATAACGGCCATTGAGTCGTCTGGCCCCCTGGGCGTTGCGGCGATAATCATCGCCGTGATCGCCGGCACCATGTTCCTGGTATGGCTGGGCGAGCTGATCACCGAACGCGGCATCGGCAATGGCGTGTCCATCATCATCTTCGCCGGGATTGTGGCCGGTCTGCCCAGCATGGTCGCCACCGGGGAGATGTCGGCCAGAGACAACCTGCCGGGGCTGATCGCCTTCATCGTGCTGGGGCTGGCCACGGTGCTGTTCATCGTCCTGTTCACTGAAGGTGCCCGGCGCATCCCGGTGCACTACTCGAGGAGCGTCTTTCGGGGCAGGCGGATGTACCGCCAGTCAGGGTCAACCCACATACCGTTGAGGGTGAACTCAGCAGGCATGATCCCGCTGATCTTCGCTTTCTCCATGGTGACTCTGCCGGGGGTGATCGCCAGCTACTTCACCAACGCCTCCGGAATCGGCGGTGACATCGCCCATTTCCTGTACACGTGGACCAGCCACTGGAGCTACTGGCTGGTGCTGGGGCTCCTGGTGTTGGCCTTCACCTTCTTCTATACCATGGTCATCTTCGAGCAGATGAATCTGGCGGAGACGCTGCAGAAGCAGGGAGGCTTTGTGCCCGGGATTCGCCCCGGCCAGGCCACGGCCACCTACCTCAGCCAGGTGACCACCCGGATCACCTGGGGTGGGGCCATCTTCCTGGCTGTGGTGGCGGTGCTGCCCTTCATTGCCAAGAATCTCACCAATGTCACCGCTGTGGCCATCTCCAGCACCGGTCTGCTGATCATGGTCGGCGTGGCCCTGGACACGATGAAACAGCTTGAGGCTCAGCTGCTGATGCGCCGCTACGAGGGCTTCCTCAAGTGATGGGGAGATAGAAGTTGCGGATTATTCTGCTCGGTGCTCCGGGGTCGGGCAAGGGAACGCAGGCGGAGCGGCTTGCGGCGGCTACGGGCATGATGCACCTGTCATCGGGAGATCTGTTCCGCCAGGCCGAGAAAGAGGGCACAGAGCTGGGCAAGCTGGCCAAGTCGCATATGGAAAAGGGACTGCTGGTTCCCGACGAGGTGGTCATCAGGATGGTCCTGGAGCGGATCGCGGGCAACAAGGCGGGGGTCATATTCGATGGCTTCCCCCGGACGCTGGAGCAGGCGGAGTCCCTGGACAAGGCGCTGGGAGAGGGCGGCATAGACAAGGCGGTCTACATCGAGGTCTCGCGCGGTGAACTGCTCAAGCGTCTGAGCGGACGCTGGATATGCCGCCAGTGTCAGAAGCCGTATCACCTGGTGACATCTCCGCCCAAGAAGGCCGGCAGGTGCGACAACTGCGGAGGGGAGCTGTATCAGCGTCCCGACGACACGGTGGAAACCGCCGAGAAGAGGCTGGAGGTCTATTTGGAACAGACGGCTCCTCTGGTGGAGTACTACCGGAGGAAGGGAAGGCTGGTTGAGATCGCCGGGGAGAGGCCGATAGAGACGGTGAACAAGGATCTCGTGGCCAGGCTCCGATTGAGACAGGATGGCCATAGGCACTAAGTCGGATGATGAAATCGCCGCCATGCGGGAAGCGGGCAGGATCGTGGCCAGGATACTACAAAGGCTGGCTGCGGAAGTCAGACCGGGGGTGAGAACGGCTGATCTGGACAGGGTCTGTGTCGAGGAGTTGACCAGGTACAGAGTGAAGTCCTCTTTCAAAGGCTATCGCGGGTTTCCGGCTCACATCTGCACCTCGATCAATGATGAGGTGGTCCATGGCATCCCCGGAGAGCGGATCCTCCGGGAGGGAGATGTGCTCTCCATTGACGTGGGTGTGGTGCACAATGGCTTCCAGGGGGATGCGGCCATGACGGTGGGAGTGGGTACGATCAGCGCCGAGGCCAGGAGGCTGCTGGAGGTCACAGAGGGTTCTCTGGGGGCCGGCATTGCCGCGGCCAAGGAGAATGCACGCCTCGGGGACATCTCCGCGGCCATTCAGGACTATGTTGAATCGAACGGGTTCTCGGTGGTGAGAGAGTATACCGGACATGGGATCGGTCGAGAGATGCATGAGGAGCCCCAGATACCCAATTTCGGCAGGCCGGGGCATGGCCCCCGCCTTCGCAGGGGCATGACGCTGGCTATTGAGCCGATGGTGAACAGCGGCGGTTGGAGCACCCGCGTTGGCGATGATCACTGGACGGTGGTCACCGCCGACGGCAGTCTCTCCGCGCATTTCGAGCATACCGTGGCTGTCACCAACGGCGAGGCGGAGATCCTGACCCTGGTCTAGGTTTCGCAGTTACAGCAAGCATGGCCAAGAAGGAAAGGATAGAAGTCGAAGGTACGGTGGTGGAGTGCCTGCCCAATGCCATGTTCCGGGTTGAGCTGGCCAACGGGCACAAGGTGCTGGCCCACATATCCGGGAGGATGAGGAAGCACTTCATCAAGATCCTGCCGGGGGATATCGTGCGGGTGGAGCTTTCTCCGTATGACCTGGGCCGCGGCAGGGTAGTCTACCGTTTCAAGTAGGGTTTGGAGACAGTCAGATGAAGGTACGAGCTTCGGTCAAGCGCCGCTGTAACAAGTGCAAGATAGTCAGGCGGAAGGGGATCGTCCGGGTGATTTGTTCGAACCCCAGGCATAAGCAGAGGCAAGGCTAGAGGGGAGGCTTCCAGTGGCACGTATTGCTGGTGTTGACATTCCCAACGAGAAACGCGTTGAGATTGGATTGACCTACATCTACGGCATCGGGCCGGCCTTCAGTAGGCGCATCCTGGCCCAGGCCGGGGTTGACCCCGGCAAGAAGGTGAAGGATCTGGCGGAAGAGGAGGTGTCCCGGATTCGTGACACCATCGACAAGGGCTACCGCGTCGAGGGTGATCTGAGAAGGGAGATCAACCTCAACATCGGGCGGCTGAGAGAGATCGGCTGCTACCGGGGGGTGAGACACCGCCGGCGGTTGCCGGTTCGAGGGCAGCGCACCCGGACCAACGCCAGAACCAAACGCGGTCCGAGACAGACTGTGGCCGGCAGAGGCAGACGCCGCGGCGTGGCCAAGAAGTAGGGAGTTGACATAATCTGAGGCTGGCGCAGACAAGGAGAGTGGTATGGCGAAGAAGAAGGAGAAGAAGGTCGTCCCCCATGGGAAGGCATATATCTACTCGACGTTCAACAACGTCATCGTGACCCTGACCGATGGCGGCGGAAACGTCATCGCCTGGGGGAGCTCGGGCACAGCCGGCTTCAAGGGGTCCCGCAAGGGGACTCCGTTTGCAGCCCAGTTGGCCGCCGAGCAGGCGGCGCGGCGTGCCAAGGAGTACGGTCTGCGCCAGGTGGAGGTCTACGTCAGAGGTCCGGGGAGCGGTCGTGAGGCCGCCATCCGGTCCCTGCAGATCGCCGGCCTGAGCGTGACCGGCATCAGGGATGTGACTCCTGTCCCTCATAACGGCTGCCGGGCACCGAAGCGAAGGAGGGTATAGGGGCGATGGCTCGATATACCGGACCCAATTGCCGACTGTGTCGTCGAGTGGACGAGAAGCTCATGTTGAAGGGGGAGAGATGTGCGGGCCCAAAGTGCGCTGTGCAGAAGAGGTCGATGGTTTCTGGCCGGCGGCGCGGCGGCCGTCCCAAGAAACTGTCCGACTACGGGGTTCGACTTCGTGAGAAGCAGAAGGCCAGATACACCTACGGAGTCCTGGAACAGCAGTTTCGGCGTCTCTTTGCCGAGGCCCAGAAGTCCCCGGGGAAGACGGGTGAGTCGCTGATACAACTGCTGGAGAGACGTTTGGACAACACGGTGTACCGGGCGGGCTTCGCCGAGTCTCGGAATGAGGCGCGACAGCTGGTGCTTCACGGTCATCTTACGGTGAACAAACGAAGGGTCAACATACCTTCGTTCCTGGTCAAGCCGGGCGACGCCATCGCCTGGAGTGAGAGGAGCTTGAACAAGGAGCCCTACAAGAGCGCTCTGCAGGGGATCGAATCGAAGGTCATTCCGAGCTGGCTCAACGTAGACAAGAGCAATCTTTCGGGGCGGGTCCTGAGCCTTCCGTTGGCTGGCGAAGTGGGCGCCAAGTTCGATGGGAAGCTGATAGTTGAGCACTACTCCCGGTGATTGCGGAAGGAGGCTTTAGCTTTGTCTCATCTTGTTACGCCAAGAGTTGAATGCGTGGAGAGCGCGAACAGCTACGGACGCTTCGTTGCCGAGCCACTGGAGAGCGGGTTTGGGATCACCCTGGGCAATGCCTTGCGGCGGGTCCTTCTTGGCTCTCTCCTTGGGGCGGCGGTGGCCTCGGTGAGGATCGAAGGCATCGATCATGAGTTCTCCACCATCCCGTACGTGAAAGAGGATGTGACGGAGTTCCTGTTGAACGTCAAAGCCATCCGTCTGCGGTCCACAAGCAAGAGCGAAGGCAGGCTCGTCCTGAAGGCGGATGGTGAGGGGATCCTCCATGCTGGCGACATCCAGCCATCGGCCGATTTCGAAGTGGTCAACCCGGATCTCTATCTGGCCACACTGGATTCGGCTGAGGCCAGCCTGTACGTGGAGATGAGCGTGAAGCTGGGCAAGGGGTACCTGTCCGCGGCGGACCACGGCGACGGTCTTCCCATCGGCACCATCCCGGTCGACGCCATATTCACTCCGGTGCGCAAGGTGAACTACATCGTTGAACCCGTTCGGACCGGTCAGTACAGCGGCTACGAGAGACTGGTTCTGGACATCTGGACCGACGGGACCATCCCCGCACTTGAGGCTCTGAACCAGAGCGCCCAGATCCTCAGGGAACAGCTGGCCTCCTTCGCTTCACTGGTACTGACGCCCCCGACCGAAGCGGAGCAGGCCATCGGCGGGGTATCGGTGGAGCAGTACGAGATGCCGTTGGAGCAACTCGGACTGTCGCCCCGCGTCTTCAACTGCCTGAGAAGGAACAAGATCAGCAAGGTGGGCGAGCTGCTGGAGAAGAGCGAGAAGGATCTCCTGGCCTTGAAGAAGTTCGGCCGCAAGTCGGTGGAGGAACTGCAGCAACACCTTCAGGAGATGGGATTGAGCCTGAGATCGGAAAAGGAAGATGAAGCATAGAGTCGCGGGAAGGGAGTTCTCCAGACGTGGCAGTCACCGCACGGCCATGTACCGGAATCTGGTTGGCGACCTGCTGCAGTATGAGAGGATTGTGACCACGGAGCCCAAGGCCAAGGAGATACGAGGTCTGGCGGACAGGGTGATTACGCTGAGCAAAGCGGGTAGCCTCCATGCCCGGAGGCGGGCTCTGACGATGGTGAACGACAAGAAGGCCGTTGACAAGGCTTTCGGCGAACTGGCCACCAGATACTCCAGCCGCAACGGAGGCTACACCCGCGTCCTGAAGCTGGGAGCCCGGCCGGGTGACGGGGCCTCAATGGCCATAATCGAGTTGGTGAAGTAGAAGCTGCCTTGGGGAGTGTGGTATTCGGAACGCAGGGGAGCCGACCAGAATTGTGCTAGTTATGGAATACGATGGCACCAGATACCACGGCTCCCAGTATCAGACCAATGCCCCCACTGTTCAGGGGGAGGTCGAGTGCTCCCTGCTCAAACTCACCGGTGAGGCACACCGGGTGTCCATGGCCAGTCGCACCGATGCGGGCGTTCACGCCCGGGGACAGGTGGCCAGTTTCAGGACCAACAAGACCCTGCCCTTGAAGGCATGGGTCAGCGCTCTGAACCATCATCTGCCCAAGGACATATCGAGCACTGCTGCCTATGAGGTCGAGATGGGATTCGATGTCAGACGTCATGCTGTACGCCGGGAGTACCGGTACTGCATCATGAACCGGCCTGCTCCACCTGCTCTCTGTCGCGGGTTCTGTGATTTCGTGCGCTGGCCTCTTGACGTTGATGCCATGAACGAGGCCTGCCAGGTTCTGGTGGGGCGGCACGATTTCGCCCCCTTCGCATCGGTGGCGGATGGCCGGTCCACGCATCGCCGGGTCTTCGAGGCCGGGGTATCCGGAAGGGGCGATCTCGTTGTCTTCGACATGGCGGCCGATTCCTTCTTGCCGCACCAGGTGCGCAATACGGTGGGAGGCCTGGTGAAGGTCGGCCTGGGGAAGACCAAATGCGATGACTTCCGGAGCATGGCGGCCTCCGGCAAGCCCGGGGTAGTGGGGCCGACCGCGCCCGCTCGAGGCTTGTGCCTGATGAGCGTGAAATACAGAGACTTCCCACCGTCCCAGACGGAGACTGAGGAGTGATCATGACATACAGCGTGAAGAGCTCGGATGTGAAGCGCCGCTGGCATCTGCAGGATGCCTCAGGGAAGACCCTGGGCAGGCTGGCCACCGAGGCAGCGGCATTGCTCCAGGGAAAGGGTAAGCCGGCGTATTCCCGGCACCTCGACAATGGTGATTTCGTGGTGGTCATAAACGCGGCCAAGGTCCGGGTGACCGGCAAGAAGGCGGAGCAGAAGGTCTACCGCCACCACACCCAGTATCCCGGAGGGCTGAGAGAGACCACCTTTGCCAAGATGATGGAGACGCATCCCACACGTGTCATTGAGCATGCCGTCAAGGGGATGCTGCCTCACAACAGCCAGGGGCGTGCCATGGCCAGGAGACTGAAGGTCTATGCCGAAGGCGCTCACCCGCACCAGGCTCAGATCACGGTAGAGAGGGAGGGCTGAAGTGGCTGATCCGGAATACACCTACGGCACGGGGAAGAGGAAGACCGCCATAGCCCGGGTGAAGCTGCTGGCCGGCAATGGCAGCATTGTTGTCAACGGCCGGGCATTCCAGGAGTACTTCCCCAGCCTGGCCCTCCAGAACGCTGTCCTCGAGCCCCTCAAGGTCACGGGCACTCTCAACAAGATGGACGCTGCGGTGAAGGTGGTTGGTGGTGGTGCCATGGGTCAGGCGGGGGCCCTTCGTCATGGCATCGCCCGGGCCCTGGTGGAGTCTGACGAGGGACTGCGGTCGGTGCTACGCCAGTACGGATTGCTGACCAGGGACGCCAGGATCAAGGAACGCAAGAAGTACGGGTTGAAGCGGGCCCGCAAGGCACCTCAGTACACCAAGAGGTAGATCGCCACCCGGCCCGGCACACGGCGGAGGCCGCGCCCCGCAGTGGCATACATACTCCAGGGGGCTGCCTGGCTTCCCGTCACACGCCTCTCTAGGATTGCGAGAGGCGCGATTTCAGGTAGTCGATCTGCGGCACGCCTGTTGGGTCAACACCGTTCAGCATGGCCAGATAGAGGCTGACGTAGTCCCCCAGCAGGACCATCCCCAGCATCTGGGCCAGAGCGCTCCGCCCCGTGGCTTCCACCATCCTGTGCTTCACAGCCTGCCGGGCCAGTAGTTCCTGGGTCAGATGGTACCGGAGAGAGACACGCTGATGGAGGAGCGGGGAGTGGAGCAGGACCACTACGGCTCCGGCTCCAACCTCGGGCGGGAACTGGTAGCCCACGACGGCGTTGTGGTTCAGTTCGGGGAGGGCCTCGTGGAAAGCCCAGGCCTTGCTGTTCTCATTGATCTGGGTCTTCCAGCGCTGGGCCACTTCCGTGAGCAGTCCGGCCCCATAGACCACAGTCACGCGGCCGTGCAACTGGGTGGCCAGTTGCTTGGCCGGATTTGAAGCCAGGGGCACTCCCTGGCCCGCCTGCCCCGCGATGGACCCCAGAACCTGCAGCGTCTCCTGGGAGTCAGCGGTCTTGTCCCGGATCAGTCCCAGAGCGTTGAAGATGCCCAGCAGGGAGACGAAGCTGTGGGGGAAGGCCGCCCGGGGCGGAGAGGCATAGTCTATGGCTAGAACCGGGAATCCCTCCTGCTGCGCCAGTTCCTTCAGTTTCCCGCCGGTGGTGATGGCCAGCTTCCTCGCTGGGGTGCTCAGGGATTCCGTGAAGCAGGAGATGGTCTCCTCGGTGTTCCCGGAGTAGCTGGAGAAGATGAGCAATGTGTCCCTGTCGACGAAGGGCGGCAGTCCGTAGTCGCGGTGCACTGCCACCGGCACGCTGTTGTCGAGAACGGCCAGACGGCGAATGAACTCGCCTCCAATGGCCGAGCCCCCCATGCCTGAGATGACCACCTTGTTGACGCTGGCGTACTCCGATGGCAGGCCAAGCCGCATGGAGTTGTCCCAGGCGCGGCGGCACTCCTCCGGGAAGCGGTGAAGATGCCCCAGCATCCCCGAGGGGTCCAGTTGCTTGTAGAGAGGAGGACTGTCCAGGACGCTCATGCCCTACACCCCCAGGAGCCGCCTGCCCTCGGCCACCAGTGTCTGGGCCCTGTCCATACTGCTGGCTTCGGCATAGATGCGCAGGATGGGCTCCGTGCCTGAGAGACGGATGAGCAGCCACGAGCCATCGGCCAGGGAGAAGTGATAGCCGTCCACGGTGTTGACCTTCACCACCTCGCTGCCGGAGATCCGCGACGGCCTGTCAGAGGCTAGTTGGCCGATGATCCGCTGTCGGTCGACCGGCGGGAACTCCAGGTCGACCCGCTGGTAGTGATGCGGTCCGACCTTGCTGTAGAGGTAGTCGATGAGCTGTGACGGGGTTCTGCCCAGCTTGTGCATGAAGTCCAGGAAATACAGGCCGGCGAGAATACCGTCTCGCTCCGGCAGGTGGCCCCTGAATCCGAAGCCGCTGCTCTCCTCCCCGCCGATGAGGGCGTTGTCGCTGATCATCTTGGGCGCCACGTACTTGAAGCCCACCCGGGTCTCGTGCACCGGCACGTTGTACAGGTCCCCCAACTTGAACAGCATGCTGCTGGTGGTCAGGGTCTTGACGATGGGACCCCGCTCGCCGCGCACCTCCAGGAGATAGAGGGCAAGCAGGGCGAAGATCTGCAGCGGCGTGAGCGGGATGCCCTTCTCATCTACAATGCCCACGCGGTCGGCGTCGCCATCGGTGGCCAGGCCGACGTCTGCCCCGCGGGTCCTGACCGTCTCGGACAGCCTGGTGAGGTGCCGGGCAATGGGCTCAGGCTGTATTCCGGGGAAGGATGGATTCCGTTCCCCATTGATCTCCGCTATTTGCGTTTCTCCCCCCTGCAGGAGCCTCCTGAAATGGCCGGACCCCGCGCCGTACATCGAGTCCACCGCCACCTTCAGCCCCGCCCGGCGCAGTTCCCCCAGATCGACGAACCGGGCTATGTGCTCGTAGTAGGCTGGCGACGCATCGAGGTGCTCCACCAGTCCCTTCTTGACCGCTTCCTCCAGAGGCAGGCGCTTCACGCTGCCTGAGGCTATGATCTGAGGCAGGCGCGACTCGATGTCTGCTTCAACGCTGGTTGGCGCGCTGGCTCCATCTGAGGTCTTGATCTTGAATCCGTTCCACTGCGCCGGGTTGTGGCTGGCCGTGATGATGATGGCCCCGGCCGCCCTGTGGTTCACCGTGGCGTAGCTCACCATCGGGGTGGGAGTGGCCTGGGTGCAGAGGTACGCCTTGATCCCGTTGGCGGCGACCACCTCCGCGGCGGCGGCGGCGAAGTTCTCCGAAGCGAAGCGGGTGTCGTAGCCAATGACCAGGCCCTGGCGGCCCACGCCATCGTCGTTGAGGTGATCGGCCAGCCCCTGGGCGCAGTACCTGACGTTGCCGAAGGTGAAGTCGTCGGCAATGACACCGCGCCAGCCGTCGGTGCCGAACCTGATTGCGGGCTGCATATCCTGTCGCTTCCGTGGCGCCTACGGTTGCTTCTGGAGAGAGCCGCTGACCTTGGCCAGCTCCATGTCGGCCTGGAGCAGGGCGACCTTGTCAGTCCTTTCCCAGGGAAGATCCAGGTCGGGCCGGCCGAAGTGACCGTAGGCCGCGGTCTGCTTGTATATGGGCCGGCGCAACCCCAGTGAATCGATGATGGCGCTGGGCCGGAAGTCGAAGTGCTTCCTGATGAGGCTCACGATCAGGTCCTCGTCTGCCTTGGCCGTCCCGAAGGTCTCGATGGAGATGGAGATGGGGTGGGCGATCCCAATGGCATAGGAGACCTGAATCTCCAGGCGCTTGGCCAGTCCGGCGGCCACGATGTTCTTGGCAACGTAGCGGGCGTAGTAGGCCGCCGAGCGGTCCACTTTGGTGGGATCCTTTCCGGAGAAGGAGCCGCCGCCGTGTCTGGCGATGCCCCCGTAGGTGTCCACCAGTATCTTGCGCCCGGTGAGGCCGGTGTCGCCCATGGGGCCACCGGTGACGAAGCGGCCGGTGGCATTGATATGGTACTTGGTCTTCTTGTCCAGCAAATGGGCGGGAATAACCTTCTTGATCACCATCTGCTGGATATCGCGATGGATGGTGTCGTTGCTGGCCGTCTCGCTGTGCTGGGCCGCGATGACCACGGCGTCCACCCTCTTGGGAACGCCGTGACTGTACTCGACGGTTACCTGAGACTTCCCGTCGGGGCGCAGATAGGACAGGGTGCCGTCCTTCCGCACCTCAGCCAGACGGCGGCAGAGCTTGTGGGCCAGCGAGATGGGCAGCGGCATCAGTTCCGGCGTTTCGTCACAGGCGAAACCGATCATCATCCCCTGGTCGCCGGCGCCCAGGCCGTCCTTGTCGCTGGCGTTCTCCGTCTTCTGCTTCGACTCCTGGGCGTGGTTGACACCCATAGCGATGTCCTGGGACTGCTCCTTGATGGAGGCGATCACCCCGCAGGTCTCGCCGTCAAAGCCGTACTTGGCCCGGGTGTAGCCAATCTCCAAGACCGTATCCCTGACGATCTGCGGTATGTCAACGTAGCAGTTGGTGGTGATCTCCCCCGTGGTGATTACCAGGCCGGTGGTGGCCATGGCCTCGCAGGCTACTCTGGCTACGGGATCCTTGGCCAGGATAGCGTCCAGAATGGCGTCGGCGATGAGGTCACATACCTTGTCGGGATGCCCTTCGGTGACGGATTCAGAAGTGAGCATGTATGAGGAAGATCTTGAGAAAGTCAGAGTCATGGTCGCTTCTCCTTCAAGTGCGTGTCTTCGGCTAGGTACCCATCTCCCAGCTTTGGAGGTATTGTCCCTGCTGGCGGCTCAGTTTGTCAATGCTGATCCCCATAGAGCGCAGCTTCAGCCTGCCCACTTCCTGATCGATCTGCGCCGGCACGGGATAGACCGCTGCGGGCATCCTCTTCTTGAGGTTGAACATGTAGGCGGCGCAGAGGGCCTGATTGGCGAAGCTCATGTCCATGACGCTGGCCGGGTGCCCCTCAGCCGCTGCCAGGTTGATCAACCTCCCGTCGGCCAGGAGATAGAGGCGCCTGCCGTTCTTGAGGGTGTACTCCTCCACGTAGGGGCGAATGGCTCTCTTCTTGACCGACAGGTTGGCCAGGGCGGGGATGCTGATCTCCACGTTGAAGTGCCCGCTGTTGGCCAGGATGGCTCCGTCCTTCATGACCTGTAGTTGCGGCCGGTCGATGATGCTCAGCCCGCCGGTGATGGTGATGAACACGTCGCCGATCCTGGCTGCCTTGAGGAGAGGCATCACCTGATAGCCGTCCATTACCGCCTCCAGGGCACGGACGGGGCTGACCTCGGTGACGATGACCTGGGCCCCCATGCCCCGCGCCCGCATGGCTATGCCCCGGCCGCACCAGCCGTACCCGCAGACCACCACCTTCTTGCCGGCCCAGAGGATATTGGTGGACCGGGTGATGCCGTCGATGGTGCTCTGGCCTGTGCCGTAGCGGTTGTCGAAGAAGTGCTTGGTCTCGGCGTCGTTTACGGCGATGATGGGGTACTTCAGCTTCCCGTCCCTGGCCATGCTGCGCAGCCGGATGATGCCCGTGGTGGTCTCCTCCATACCCCCGATGACGTTGGCGTTGATGGCCCCCTTGGTCTTGTGCAGGGCCGTGACCAGGTCGGCGCCGTCGTCGATGGTTATCTGCGGCTTGTGGGCCAGGGCGGAGCGGATGTGACTGTAGTACGTGTCGCCGTCTTCGCCCTTGATGGCGTAGACCGGTATGCCGTAGTCCAGCAGGGCAGCCGCGGCATCATCTTGAGTGCTCAGAGGATTCGAAGCGCAGAGGGCCAGGTCGGCCCCGCCCGCTTTGAGGGTCAGAGCCAGGTTGGCGGTCTCCGTGGTGATGTGCAGGCAGGCAGAGATCCTGGCCCCCTCAAGGGGCCTTGCCTTGCCGAATCGTTCCCTGAGCAACTGCAGCACGGGCATCTCGCGGGATGCCCACTCGATGCGCAGCTTGCCCTCTGGGGCCAGTGAGCGATCCTTCACATCGCCCGGAGTGACCGTCTTTCGTTTCATCAAGTCCCCCCTTTCGTTTCAAATGGTGAGCGGCGCAGTCTGAGTGGTGGAGCATGGTTCGGGGAGCAGGGTCCCCGGCGGGAGCGGCGATCGCCGCCTCAGGTCGTCATGAGGGCAACTTCCCGTGCGGAATGGCCGTGGAGTTCCCGGCGCGGCCGCCGTCCTTCCGGAAGGACATCTCTCAGTATCATGGCCACATTGTAGCACATAGTGGCGCGTTGTTCTTCACTGGTCGGGACTTGCCCACCGCTCGCCAGAGGCTGCAATCCCCGGGTTGCCTGGGCTGGCCTCAGGGTTCGAGGCGCGGGGCCTGGGAGGTCTACAAGGCGTGCTGCTGGCGCATCCTGGCGGAGAGCTGTGCCAGGAATTCCAGGCAGTGCTCTGCGGCCTCTGCCGACAGCGATGCCAGGCCACAGGAAGGGGTGAGCAGGGCTTGCTGCAGCAGTCGCTTGAACGGAGTGCCGGACCTGGCATAGGGCGCCATGGCCTCTTCCAGCCGGTCCTTCAGGCTGGCCACGGACTCCCTGGCCAGCGCCTCTTCGTCGTTGGGGACGATGCCCCAGGCCACGGTGCCGCCCCGTTTCAGGAAGGACTGCACCTGCTCCGGATAGGTGCTCAGGGCACCGGCGTAGTTGTAGGCGTCAAAGCTGAGGATGTGGATGGGCAGATCCAGCAGGAGGGTCCAGTCGGTGTTGCCACAGCAGTGGAGTCCGCGGATGCCGGCTATGCCTCCCAGGGTTTCAGTCAGGAGGGCCACCACCTTCTCGGAGGGCAGGGAGACGAAGGCGGAACCCAGCGATGTGAGGTAGGGCTCGTCGACGAACAGGATGACATTCGGTGACAGCCGCCTGAGGACGCTTTCCTGCCAGGCGGCCTTGAGGCGGAGGTGTCTTGCCATGGCGTCGGCCAGGGAATCATCGTAGACGGCGTAGTGGACGCCGTCGGTGACGCAGAGGCCCCAGCTTATGGGGCCGGTGACCTGTCCCTTGACCGCCAGGGGCGTCGCCAAGTCAAGGTTCAGGAATGCCTGAAGGCCAGCGGCATGGTCCGGGCCGATGGGGTAGTCAGCGTAGGCGTTGCTGGCGTGGGCGGTATACAGCCGCTCCAGACCCAGTTCAAGGTCGCGTGAACGGTCAATGGTTATCCTGCCATCGGCCATGACTATGCCGGGGAAGCCCTGACCGAACTGGGCGTACATGTTCTCCTCGGCGGAGCGGTTGGGCAACTGTGGCCAGACAGGGATGTCCTTGAGGAAGCGCCCGATCAGGCGGCAGGCCGCCTGGGGATCAGTGTGCGGCATGCTGCCGATGATGGTGGGCAGGCAGCCGAAGTCAGGTGTGCCGGTCATGGTTCATCCCTTCTACTTGACGTACTTCCCGATCAGCAGATCCAGGTCCTTCTTCAGGTATGCCGGGATCTGTTCCGGAGAGGTAATGATAGCATCTCTGAGAGCTGTGGCGCACTCACAGCCCCGCTGCCGGGGGATCTGGGCCACCACAGCCTTGACGATGTTCTTCGCCACCTCCACGCTCCGCTCGAGGTTGGCTACGACCATCTCCACCGTGACCGACTCCTCACTGTGATGCCAGCAGTCGTAGTCGGTAACGAAGGCCAGAGTGGCGTAGCACATCTCGGCTTCCCGGGCCAGTCTGGCCTCCGGCACGGCGGTCATGCCCACAATGCTGGCGCCCCAGGAGCGGTACAGGAAGGATTCCGCCCGGGTGGAGAACGACGGGCCCTCTATAACCACGCAGGTTCCTCCCTGGTGCGCGACTGCCCCCGCCTGCCGCGACGTCTGATACAGGAGACGGCTCAGGTCGGGGCAGAACGGCTCAGCCAGTCCCACGTGGGCCACCAGTCCCTGTCCGAAGAAGGTGTTCACCCGGCTGCTGGTTCGGTCGATGATCTGGTCTGGAATGACCAGATCCAGGGGATGGATGTCCTCCTTCAGGCTGCCCACGGCGCTGATGGAGATGATCCGTTCCACGCCCAGGGACCTGAGTGCATAGATGTTGGCTCTGGCCGGGACCTCGGCCGGGCTGATGCGGTGTCCCTTGCCATGCCGGGGCACGAAGGCCACTCGGACACCGCGCAGGGTGCCCGTGGTGATGAGGTCGCTGGGTTCGCCAAAGGGGGTGCTCACCTCCGCCTGTTCAACGTCGGTCAACCCTTCAATCCGGTAGAGGCCGCTGCCTCCGATGACGCCGATGCTGGCCTGAATCACTGGGGCCTCCTTCCTCTATCCGCCAGTAGTGCTCGCCCTGCTGAGGACGCGGGGTATGGTGGAAACATAGGGTTCCCGCAGTATGCCTCTGTCGGTGACGATGGCAGAGACGTAGCGGTGCGGGGTGACGTCGAAGGCGGGGTTGGCTGCCGGTGCCCCCTGGGGGGCAATTGACATGCCCCGGATCAGGGTCACCTCGTCGGGCCTCCTCTGCTCGATGGGGATTCCGTCGCCGGAGGCCAGTGAGAGGTCAATCGTGGAAGTGGGGGCGGCAACGTAGAAGGGGACGCCGTTCTCCCTGGCCAGGACCGCCAGTGCATAGGTGCCGATCTTGTTGGCCACGTCCCCGTTGGCGGCGATCCTGTCGGCACCGACCAAGGCGCAGTCCACGTCGCCTCTGTTGATGAAATGGCCGGCCATGGAGTCGGTGATGAGCGTGACGGGAATACCCTCCCGCATGAGCTCCCACATGGTCAGCCGTGCTCCCTGGAGCAGGGGCCGGGTCTCCGTGGCCAGGACGGCAATCGCCTTGTCCTGCCGCTTGGCTTCGATGATCACGCCCAGGGCCGTTCCATACCCGCCGGTGGCCAGCGGCCCGGCGTTGCAGTGGGTGATGATGGTGGAGCCATCCCTGATCAGTTCAGCGCCGAGTCGGGATATGCTTCTGGTGGCCGCCCTTTCCTCAGCGTGGATCGCCTCTGCCTCAGCCACCAGCGAGGCCTTGATCGTGGCCGCGTCCCCACCCCCGCCGGCCGCCGACAGCATCCGGTCGATGGCCTTGAAGAGATTGACCGCCGTGGGCCTGGTGCAGGCCAGCATCTCAGCCATGCGGCTCAGATCGGCCAGGAACGACTCCTTGTCCGGCGCCTCGATGGACCGGGCTCCCAGCGCGATGCCATAGGCGGCTGCTATGCCGATCACCGGCGCTCCCCGGACCCTCATCTCGTTGATGGCCGCGGCCACCTCCTGGCATGTCGACAGGCGAAGGCAGACCTCCTCCCAGGGGAGCCTGGTCTGATCAACGATCTCGATGCCGTCGCCGAGCCAAACGACCGGTTCCATCGCTGCTGCGCTCTGCCGACTAGTTTAGCATCTGTGCCTTCGCCAGTCACATGCGGGACGCTGCGGATTTGAAACCGCGACGGCGCGGTGGTAAAACATGAATCCTGGTGTGAAGAAAGCCCGGACCCCGTTGGTGACTGACCATCATGCTTGATGCCTATCGAGTGCTCGATCTGACGGACGAGAAGGGCTTCATATGCGGCAAGACCCTGGCCGACCTGGGTGCGGACGTGGTCAAGATCGAGCCGCCCGGTGGTGATCGGGCGAGGAACATCGGCCCGTTCTTCGGTGACACCCCCCACCCAGAGGCGAGCCTGTACTGGATGGCCTACAATGCCAACAAGCGGGGCATCACCCTGAACATCGAGACGAAGGACGGTCAGGCCATCTTCGGAAGGCTGGCCCGGGAGTCCGACTTCATCATCGAATCCTTTGCCCCCGGGCATCTGAAGGGCCTCGGCCTAGGCTACGAGGAGTTGAGCCGGTTGAATCCCCGGGTGATCCTGACCTCGATAGCTCCCTTCGGACAGAGCGGTCCCTATCGCGACCACAGGACGGCGGACATCGTCAGCATGGCCCTGGGCGGCTATCTGTACCTCACCGGGGAGCCAGACCGGCCGCCGGTGCGCATCGGCTTTCCCCAGGCCTATCTCCATGGTGGCATGGCCGGCGCTGCCGGGGCGATGATTGCCCACTGTGCCAGGCAGTCCACCGGAGAGGGGCAGTGGGTGGATGTGTCCATCCATGAGGCCTGTGCCTGGATACCGCCGGACTCCGCCGCCTTCTGGGAGATGAACCGGCTTCTGGAGGAGCGACACGGGGCAGTGCGGGTCAGACCGACGACCGGGGCCCGGATGAGACGCGTCTGGCGGTGCGCCGATGGCTACGTCAGTTTCGACCTCTACGGTGGCCGGCTCGCCCGCAACTTCATGATCCCGCTGGCAGCCTGGATGGCAGAAGAGGGCATGGCCCCCGACTTCATCAGGGAAATCGACTGGGCCACGTTCGACTATTCGGCGGTGCCACCCGAGCTGGTGGAGGGGATCTCCCAGCCCGTCGGCCGGTTCTTCCTGGCCCATACCAAGGAGGAACTGTGGCGGGGCGGCCTGGCCCGGCGCTGCTGCGTCTACCCGGTGGCTTCTCCCCGGGAGGTCTGCGGCAGCGCCCAGCTGAAGCAAAGGGGTTACTGGGTGGGTTTGAGGCATGATCATCTCGGCGGGGATGTCACCTACCCCGGGGTCTGCATCAGGCCGTCAGAAGGCGGCGGCGGTCTGCGGCGAAGAGCGCCGCTCATCGGTGAGCACAACGAAGAGGTGTACGGCGAGATTGGCCTGTCGAGGGGGGACCTGGCCGCGCTCGCTGAGGCCGGGGTGATCTAGGAGGTGCTGCTTGCAGGCACTTGAGGGCATCAAGGTCATCGATTTCACCTGGTTCATCTCTGGTCCGCTGACCACCAAGTTCCTCGGTGATTGCGGGGCCGAGGTGGTTCACGTTGAGTCGGTCACCAGTCCGGACAACATGCGGAGCACCACTCCGATGAAGGGCAACGTGCCGGGGATCAACCGCTCGGCGGCCTTCGCCCGGTACAACAGCAGCAAGTACGGGCTGAGCCTCAATCTGAGGAAGCCCGAGGGGGTGGCCTTGGCCGGGAGGCTCGTGGCCTGGGCCGATGTGGTGGTGGAGAACTTCAGCTCGGGGACAATGGACAGGCTGGGCCTGGGCTACTCCGACCTGAGGCAGGCAAGGCCTGACCTGATCATGGTCAGCCTGCCCATGTTTGGGCACACGGGGCCGTGGTCCGGGCAGCCGGGCCTGGGCTCCCAGTTGTCGGACCTGATCGGGTTCGGCAATCTCACTGGCTGGCCGGATCGCGAGCCCAGTTCTCCGCCGGGCGCCTACACCGATTTCATCATCCCCTACTACGCGGTCTGCGCTGTGATGGCGGCACTGGACTCCCGGCGCAGAACGGGCAGGGGGCAGTTCGTGGAGATCGCCCAGTATGAAGCAGGTATCCAGTTCCTGGCGCCGGTGATGATGGACTGGTTTGCGCATGGCCGCGAGCCGAATCGGGCGGGCAACCGGTGCGCCGGCGTCGCTCCCCACGGTGTGTACCGGTGCCGTGGCCGTGAGAGGTGGTGCGCCATTGCCGTGTTCACCGAGGAGGAGTGGTCCAGACTGTGTGCGGCTATGGGGCGGCCGGAACTGGCCGGAGATCCCAGGTTTGCCACCATGCTGGACCGGGTTCAGAACTCTGAGCCCCTGGATGCGCTGATAGAGGAGTGGACTGGTGCCCGTTCGGCCGAGGAGGTGATGGGACTACTGCAGCAGGCCGGGGTGGCCGCCGGCGCCGTGCTCAACGGCCGTGACCTGGTGGAGAACGATCATCTCAGTGCCAGGGGCTTCTACAAGGAGCTGGTGCACCCCGAGATCGGCCGCCACCGGTACCTGCTGCCGCCGTTCAGATTCTCGAAGACGCCCGGAGAGCCCAGACGGCCGGCCCCCTGTCTGGGCGAGCACAATGAATACGTGTGCAAGCACATCTTGGGCATGAGCGACGAGGAGTTCGTCCGGCTGCTGAACGAGGGCGTTCTGGACTAGCCCCTGGGCAGCCCCAGTCCTCTGAGAGCGATGATGTTCCTCTGTATCTCGGCGGTGCCAGCGCCCACGGTGGCCGCGGCGGCGTAGAAATACTGACGCTGGAAGAACCCCGAGAGAGGGGCCCACTTGCAGCCCTCGTCGAGTTGCCCGAAAGCCCCGGTGATCTGCAGTCCGGCCTGGGCCACGCGCTGCTGGAACTCCGCGCCGAACACCCTGGACATCGAGGCTTCGTGGTCCACGGCTTTGCCGGCACCCTGCATCCAGACGATGCGGTGGGCCAGGATCCTGGCCACCTCAGCTTCGACGTAGAGTTGAGCCAGGCGGCTGCGGACAACCGGATTGGCAAAGAGCGGCCTGCCGTTGCGCTTCGTTTCCTTGGCGAACTCGATCAGACGGGTGAGATTCCGCCGGGCGGCGGCAATGCGGTGAATGCCCGATCTCTCGTAGCCAAGGATGGCTCCGGTGACCCGCCAGCCGTCGTTCTGCTTGCCTATTAGGTTCTCCTTGGGCACCTTGACGTTGTCGAAGAAGATCTCGCAGTAGGTGCCGACGATGTTCGGCAGGAAGCGCACCTCAACCCCGGGCGTCTTCAGATCAACGAGGAGGAAGCTTATCCCCTTGTGCTTGGCGGCCTCGGGGTCGGTCCTGGCCAGGATGAAGGTCCAATCGGCGCGCATGGCCCCGGTGCTCCAGACCTTCTGCCCATCAACGACGAAATGGTCCCCCTTGTCCACAGCCTTGGTTGACACCGCGGCCAGGTCGGAGCCGGCCCCCGGTTCACTGAAGCCCTGACACCAGACCTGCTCGCCGCGGGCGATCTCGGGCAGGAAGTTCTTCCTCTGGGCCTCGCTGCCATACTGTATCAGGGTGGGAGCGCACATCAGAGCGCCCTGGATGTCCACGCCGGGAAGCTCGTGGTAGTACATCTCGTCGCTCAAGATGAACTGCTTGGTTACGGAGTCCTCTCCGCCATGCTCCCGGGGCCAGGACAGAGAATGCCAGCCCTTCTCTCCCACCTTGCGCAGCATGCCCCGGGCGAATTCCCACTCCGCACCGTCCTTGGCCTCCTGAAGAAGGCCGGTCCCGGTCCAGTTGTCAGGGAGCTCCCTCTTGATGAAGTCGAGGACCTCTAAGCGGAACTTCTTTTCCTCATCGGTGAAGCTGAAATCCATCTGGCCTCCTGAGCGAGTCTCCTGTGTAGATTGTACGCTGTGCCGAACGCGAGTGTCAAAGAAACCCGTGCGGTGCCGGTGCGCCTGGTCCAATGCAACGCGAGATCACGTTCGGCCTGTGCTATAATCTACGTCAGCTACGAGGGGGTGGCATGACCAATATCCGAGTGCTGATAGCTGATGATCATGCGATGGTGAGGGAGGGGATGAGGAGGATGTTCGAGCGCGAGAAGGACCTCGAGGTGGTGGGCGAGGCCGGCGATGGTGAAGAGGCGGTATGCCTGGCCGATGAGTTGAGGCCGGACGTAGCCATAATGGACATCTCGATGCCGAAGCTCGATGGCATAGAGGCCACCAAGGAGATCAAGAGGCGCTGCCCTTCAGTGACGGTGCTGATCCTCTCTGCCTATGATGATGATCAGTTTGTCTTCGCTCTGCTGGAGGCCGGCGCGGCGGGCTATCTGATCAAGAGCGTGCGCAGCCGCGAGGTGGTGGATGCGGTCAGGGCGGTCTATTCCGGCGAGTCTGTGCTGCACCCTGCCGTGGCCAAGAAGGTGCTCAACCGCTTCATGGCCGGCAACAAGAAGACGGTGGCCGCTAGGTCGGCCGAGATACTGAGCGATCGAGAGAAGGAGATCCTCAAGCTGGCCGCCCGCGGCCTGAGCAATGCCGACATCGCCGAGGAGTTGTGCCTCAGCATACGGACTGTGCAGGGGCATCTGGGGCACATATTCAACAAGCTGCAGGTTGGCTCCCGCACTGAGGCGGTGGTCCGGGCCTTGAAGGAAGAGTGGGTCACTCTGGAAGACGTGCCCTGAGTGGCCTCCGTGGCTTTGCCGGAGCAGGGCTGTGGCTGAACACGAGAGAATGCCGTTGACCAGACGTCTGTCGGGGTTGTTGAAGCGCCCTGGCTTCTGGCTGACAGTCGTCCTGCTGGCACTGATCACCGTCCTGCACTACCGGGACACGGCGGGCTATCCCCAGTGGCTGAACAGCGTCCTTGACAACATCAAGCTGGACAGACACTCGTTCGAGAGAATACTCTACCTGGCCCCGATGGTCTGGGCGGGATTCCTTTTCGGCCAGCGGGGGGTGGTGGCCACCTCCGTCGTGGCCCTGGCCTGCATGCTGCCGCGGGCCATCGCCATCTCGGACCACCCCACGGACGCGATTCTGGAGAGCATTGCCGTATTCAGCATCGGCATGGTTGTGGCCCTATCCTTCAAGTCCCTCAGAGAGGAGCACAACCGCCGGACCCAGCTGGAGATGGCGGAGAAGAGGCTGCAACTGCAGCTCCAGGTGATCAAGGAGAATGAGAGGAAACTGGGGGCTCTGAACCGGATGTCGGCCATACTGTCTGAGTCGCTGCAGCTGGATGATGTGTTGAACAGGGCGGTGCGGAATGTGGTCGATGTGACCAAGGTAGACGTGGCCATGATCGCCCTTGTCGATGAGGAGGCGGGCGAGCTGGTGGTCTCCGCCCACCACGGTGCGTCCCAGGAATTCGTGCTGGCCGTGGGCCGGGTGAAGGTGCGCCGCGGCTTCCAGAATCATGTCGCTGAGTCGGGCGAGATGAAGCTGGTGGAGGATGCCTTCCAGCACTACGATGTGGCCAGGCAGGCAGTGAAGCAGGAGGGGATTCGGTCCCAGTTGGTGGTGCCTATGAAGGCCAAGGGCAGGGTGGCTGGGACCCTCTACGTGGCTACGCGGAGTGTCAGGCGCTTCCTGAAGGACGACGTGGAATTGCTCACCGCCATCGCCAACCAGATCGGGGTGGCCACAGACAACGCTCGACTGTATGAGATGGAGCGTCTGGCGACCCAGAGGCTGGCTGTCTCGGAGAGGAACTACCGGGGGCTCTTCGAGAACGCCTACGATGCCATCTGGGTGCACGACCTGGAAGGGAACTACATCGTTGCCAACAGGGCCTCCGAGAAGGTCACTGGATATAGCATGGCAGAACTACTCACCATGAACGTCAGGGGTTTCCTGTCGGAGGAGGGCCTAGGCCGTGCCAGGGAGGTCAAGTCCAAGTTGATGGACGGCGAGCCCCTGGAACAGCCCTATGAGCTGCGCATGGGGCGCAGGGACGGTTCCGAGGCGATACTGATGGTGACCACCAGCATGGTGGCGGAGGATGGAAAGCCCGTGGGCTTCCACAACATCGCCAGGGATGTGACCGAGGAGATCCGTCTGAAAGAGAACCTGCGCCGCTACCTGAGCCAGGTGACCAAGGCCCAGGAAGAGGAGAGAAAGCGCATTGCCCGCGAGCTTCACGATGACACCATACAGGCGCTGGTGGTCCTTTCGCGGCAGCTCGAGGATGCGGCCTCTTCGGGCAGGAGCATGCCGGAGGAGAAGAGGGCTCTCCTGGAGAGCCTGCGGCAGCAGACCACCGGCATCATGGACGGGGTGAGGCGTCTGACTCAGGACCTGAGACCTTCGACGCTGGACCGGCTCGGCCTGCTGGCCGGGCTGGAGTGGCTGGCCAGCGATGTGTCCCGGTACTCAGGCATAGATGTCAAGGTCAAAGTGGGCGGCGCCAGCCGGCGACTACCTCCCGATGTCGAGCTGACTCTGTTTCGGATCGCTCAGGAGTCCCTGAGGAATGTCTGGCGGCATTCCGAGGCAACAGAAGCAGAAGTCAGCGTGGATTTCCAGGGATCCAAGGTGGTGATGATCATCAAGGACAATGGCAAGGGCTTCGCCGTGCCGAGTTCCGTCGGTGATCTGACCAGGGACGGCAAGCTCGGGTTGACCGGCATGCAGGAGAGGGCGGGCCTGCTCGGCGGCAATGTGACCTTTCACTCCGAGCCGGGCAAAGGTACATCGGTGGTGGTGGAGATCGCCGCATAAGAGAACATCTCCTGTCCCACATCAGGAGATGTTCTGGCCCGCGCCGCTGCTGCTAGCTACGGCCGGGTCTGAGAGCAGTCCAAGACCTCCCCGGAGGGGGAGACCACTTCGATTCTCAGGGGCATCTGCCCCAGGGCGTGCGTTGAACAGGAGAGACAGGGGTCGTAGCAGCGAATGGCTGCCTCCACCCGGTTCAGCATTCCCTCGGCGATCTTGGTCCCCTTGATGTACTCCTTGGCCACCTCGTGAACGGCGCGGTTGATGGCCCCGTTGTTGTGCCCGGTGGCCACGATGAGGTTGGCCTTCCTCACTGTCCCGTTGCGGTCCACCCAGTAGTGATGGATCAGCGTGCCCCTGGGGGCCTCGATGACCCCGATACCCTCTTCGTTGAAGGTCGAGGAGTTGACGTTTATCTCAGTTGAACAGGTGAGTTCATCCTCCAGCAGTGCCTTCAGCCTCTCGGCGGCGTACAGGGCCTCGATGAGCCGGGCATAGTGGTAGTACAGCGAACCCTCGACTATCCCGTCGTTTCCGAGCTTCTTGAAGGCGCGGAACTCCTTGTCGGCCAGAGGCGTGGCAATCCTGTCCGCCACGTTCAGCCTGCCCAGCGGGCCGACGCGGTAGGTGCCGGCGGGGTAGCCCCACTTCTTGTAGTAGGGGAACTTGAGGTAGGACCAGTCCTCCACCGTTTCCTCGATGATGGACAGGTAGTCGCTGGGATCCACGTTATCTTCGAGGATGAACCCCTTGCTGTCTCTGACCCTCAGAGTGCCGTCGTACAGCTCGAGATTCCCGCTCTGGCCCACCAGTCCCATATAGCAGGACGGGAACACGGCGAAGGTAGCCGCTTCGCGCCCGTGGTGGGCGAAGTAGTCCTTGGCGATGTCCAGGGCAACGCCGATGTCAGCGATGACCCGGTCTGCCTGCCCCAGGAACCTGTCCCGCTCCGCATGGGAGAGGGCCTTGTTCATCCCTCCCGGGATGGCAGCGTTGGGATGCACCTTCTTGCCGCCCAGGGCTTCAATCAGCTCCTGGCCGAACTTGCGCAGCATCACCCCTTTGACTGCGATTTCAGGTTTCTCGGCGATGAGCCCGATGACGTTCCGTTTGGCCGGATCGGCGTCCATACCCAGGAGCAGATCGGGGCTGGCCAGGTGGAAGAAGTGAAGAGAATGGGATTGGACGTACTGGGCCATGTGGAGCAGCTCGCGCAGTCTCTTGGCCGCCGGGGGCAGTTCAACGCCCAGGATGGCATCGCCGGCCTTGGCGGCGGCCAGATGATGGCTGACGGGGCAGATGCCGCAGACCCGTGCAGTGATCAGTGGCATTTCCCAGAAGAGCCGCCCCTCACAGAACTTCTCCACCCCCCGGAACTCCACGACATTGAACCTGGTGTCGGCAACATTCCCGTCGTTGTCCAGTTCGATGGTCACCTTCCCGTGGCCCTCGATACGGGTAATCGGCTCGATGACGATCTTCTTGGTCATTTGAATGCCTCCACAACTCTGCACATTCAGTCGAACTTCATCATTTCGGCGGGCAGCACCGGGATCCTGCCATTGAGGAGCTCCACCAGGGCGTAGTGAATCGCTTTGGCACTGGGGGGACAGCCGGGGACGAAGCAATCCACCTTGACGACGTTGTGCACCGGCTTGCACTGATCCAGAAGGCGGGGCAGCTCGTCAGAGGAGGGGATCCTCCCCTTCGCGGTGCTCTCGGTTTCGACGAAAGCCCGCCGGAGCAGTTCGTTCTTGTCGAACATATTGCGCATGGTAGGTATGCCCCCGAAGCAGGCGCAGTCACCCCAGGCCATGAGTATCTTGCAGGCGTGCCGCAGCTTGTGCACTACCTCGACGTTGTCCGTGGTATTGACGGCGCCTTCGACGATGCCGACGTCAACAGCGGGGAACTCCTTGAAGTCGGTGATGGGACTGGCGGTGATCTCCACCAGTTTGGCGACCTCGATGATCGCCTCATCGATGTCAAGGAAGGACATATGACATCCAGCACACCCGGCTAGCCACGCAGTAGCGATCTTCGGTTTGGCCACGTTATACCTCCTACCTTGGGGTCAATCTGTGTCCCAGCTTCTTCGAGAGCCTCACCAGGATCTCCCTGTCTTGAAGCACGCCATCCGCCGGGCTGACGACCGGTCGTGACTCGTAGATACGACCGTCCATGCTGATGAACTCCCCCGGCTCCCTCTCCGCCCAGGTTGGCGATGGCAATACGATGTCGGCCATCGAGGTCACCGGCGACTGGTAGCTGGCCTGGACAATGAGGAAATCCATGCCCCGAAGCCAGCTCTGCAGCCTCTCGCTTCCCTGCTCCTCACCCAGAAGCAGATAAAGCCCGTTCACCTTGCCCCGGGGGATCTCCTTGTCTGCTATGCCCAGATCCCAGGCGCCGCGGCTGTTGCAGTGCGGTTTGAGGGAGAGCACGCGGAGATGGCTTCCCGCCTGGTTCCCGGTCAGATCGGCCAGGTTGAGCAGGAGGGTGACCAGATTGGAGTCATTCCTCTCCAGCAACCCTTCACCGTAGATGATCACGGCGTTCTCAGCCTCGGCGTACATCCTGGCCGCGGCATCGATCTTCTCCGGATCGACGCCGGTGGAATGGACCGGTTCCTCGGTCCAGTAGCGGCGCTGGGACTGAATGAGCTCAGCCGGCGTCTTCTTGGTCTTCACCAGGCCGTTGTCGATGATGCTCTTGGACAGGCCGCTGAGCACCGCTCCTTCGCTGCCCGCCCTGGGCTTCAGCCAGAGGGTGCTCCATAGGGGGAAGACATCCCTCTCAACGTTGACCACCACCAGCTTGGCCTTCCTCTCGTCCAAGGCTCTGCGGATCAGCGCGCCGATGACCGGGTGGGTCTTCAGGGGGTCAGCCCCCACCAGGAGGATGCAGTCGGCCTGAAGGATCTCCTCGGCACCGCATTCGATGTCCAGGCCCTTCCTCTTGCCGTGGAACTGCTTGATGCCCTGGGCAATCACCCGGAAGGACCTGCCATCGCAGGTATCGATGCAGTCGCTGCCCAGCACATCGCGCACGAAGTTGTCGAAGAGGGAGAGGGTCTCGCCGGGCAGTCTGGACGAGACAACCCCGGCAGTGGAGCCCCGCCCCGCCGCCTTGAGCTTCTCTGCCGCCGCCTCCAGGGCTTCATCCAGAGTGCTCTCCGACTGCCTGCCATGCCTGTCCCTGATCAGGGGTGAGGCGACCCTCAGATGCCCGTTGCGGAGCAGCCCGAAGCGGCCCTCTTTGCAGAGGGCTCCCCTTGGCTGAGCCGGTTCCGGGGCCTGAATAAGTATCACGTTGTTGTCCTTGGAGAAGACCCGCAGCTCGCAGCCCACCCCGCAGATGGGGCAGACCGTATCAGTCTTCTGACACTCCGCGGTCCTCCCCTTATAGATGCTAAGTTTGGAGAATACTGCTCCGGTGGGGCAGACCTGCATACAGGCCCCGCAGAGTGTGCATGACGATTCGCCCAGCAACTGGCCCAGATCGGCCGCCACCATGGTCTTCCAGCCGCGCTTGGAGAAATCCAGGGTGTGGTTGGCTTCAATCTGAGCGCAGGCGCGGACGCACCTGCCGCAGAGGATGCAGCGGTTGTGGTCCACGGCAATGGCGTCCGTGGACGGGTCCAGCGGCTGCGACGGAAAGGTGTAGGGGTAGCGGACATTATCCATCTGATAGCGGTAGGCCATCTTCTGCAGCTCGCAGTCGCCGCTCTGCTCGCAGAACATGCAGAGGTGGTTCCTCTCCGTGAACATCAGTTCCAGCATCAGGCGGCGGTATCTCTCCAGCGTCTCGGTCTTGGTCTGCACCACCAAGCCGTCCCTGGCGGGGTAGGTGCAGGCGGGGTTTATCCTTCTCTCACCCTCAATGTCAACGACACACATGCGGCAGGCGCCGACACTGGTAAGACCCTTGAAATGGCACAGTGTGGGGACATCGAAGCCGTTGGCCTGGCAGACATCGAGGACAGTATCACCCTCGCGGCCCTTGACTTCCTTGCCGTCAACAGTGAGCGTTATCTGCTTCATCTCTTATCCTCCAGCTTCTGCATCGCACCTGAGGCATCGCGCTGCCTCTTCCATGGCCTCCGGAGCGCTGTAGCCCAGGACCACTTCGTCGAATGAGCCCTTCCTCTTCTTCGAGGTCACCTCCTCGATGACCAGCCGTGCTTTCTCTTTGACGTCCTCCACCTCGTCAGGCGCAGGCAGCACGAAGGCCTCGACGTCGGGGCGATCCACCCTCGGGGCCAGATCGCTTCCCCGCAGGAAGCGCTTGATGGAAGAAGCGGCCCTCTGGCCGGCGGCGATGGCTTCTATCACCGTCTGGGGGCCGGTCACTGCATCTCCACCGGCAAACACGCCCGGCTGATCCGTGGCCAGGGTGCGGGCATCTGCGGATATGGTCCCGCCCCGGCCGATCTTGAGTCCGTTGCCGCTGAACGAGGCGGTGGCTGGCCGCTGCCCGATGGCCTCGATGATGGTGTCGCACTTGAAGACGTACTCAGAGCCGGCAACATTGCTCGGCGTTCTCCTGCCGCTCTTGTCGAACTCTCCCAGCGTCATCTGGATCAGCTCCAGCCCTGACACCCTGCCGTCCTGGCCCACTATCCGGGTGGGGGCGGTCAGCAGGTGAAGGTGGATATCCTCTTCCTCGACGGCCACCACCTCCTCGGCTATGGCGGGCATATCCTTCTTCTCCCGCCTGTAGAACATGTGCACCTCTTCGGCGCCCATCCTCAGGGCCACTCTGGCGGAGTCGGTGGCAGTATTGCCCCCGCCGACCACGGCCACCTTCTTCCCTACCTTGGCGGCGCGGCCCAGGTTGGCGTCGCGGAGGAACTCCACGGCGTCGTACACGCCTTTCATGTCCTCGCCGGCGATCTTCATCTTGTCCCCGCTGTGGGCACCCACGGCCATGAAGACGGCCTTGTAGCCATCCTTGAACAGGGCCTTCAGATCGTCGATGCTGGTGTTCAGTTGGATATCAACGCCCATTCTCCGGATGGCGTCGATCTCTCTCTGGATGGCGTTCCTGGGCAGCCGGTATTCGGGTATGCCCACCGCAAGCATGCCGCCGGCCACGGACAAAGCCTCGAAGACCGTGACCGGGTAGCCGTCAAGGGCCAGGTCGTGAGCCGCGGACAGTCCGGCGGGGCCGGCCCCAACGATGGCCACCTTCTCCGCCCTTCTCTCCTTCACCGGCGGTATATATTCGAAGCCGTGTTCGATAGCCCAGTCAGCGGCGAACCGCTTCAGGTGCCTGATTGCCACGGGCTCATCCATCTGCCCCCGCCGGCACTTGCTCTCGCAGGGGTGGTGGCAGACTCGGCCACAAATCGAGGGGAAGGGATTCCTCTGCTTGATCAGTCGGTAGGCATCGGCGAACCGGCCTTCCTTGATGAAGGCGGCGTAGCCCGGGACATCCAGGCCCACCGGACAGGTGTGCTGGCATGGTGCCTTGAACAGCGCTGCGCAGACAGCCGCCGGACACCTCTTGTCGATGATATGCGCCTCGTACTCCTGACGGAAGTGGCGGATGGTGCTCAACACGGGGTTGGGGGCGGTCTGGCCCAGTCCGCAGAGGGACGCGGAGCCCACCATCTCGGCCAACTCCTGGAGGACGGCCAGGTCTTCCAGGCTGCCTTCGCCCCGGGTGATCTTGTTCAGGATGTCCAGCATCTTGGGGATGCCGGCGCGGCACGGGAGGCATTTGCCGCAGGACTCGTCCTTGGTGAACTGGAGGAAGAACTTGGCCATGTCCACCATGCAGCTGTCTTCATCCATGACGATGAGGCCGCCGGAGCCCATGATGGCCCCCAGGCTGGTCACCGATTCATAGTCAACGGAGGTGTTGATATGCTCGATAGGGATCACGCCGCCGGAGGGTCCGCCGATCTGGACGGCCTTGAAGGCCTTGTCGCCGGGAGGACCTCCGCCGATGTCGAAGACTATGTTCCCCAAGGGAGTGCCGACCGGGACTTCAGCGATTCCGGAGCTACTGATCTTGCCCACCAGGCAGAAGGTCTTGGTTCCCGCGTTCCCCTTCACTCCCAGGCTCTTGTACCACTCCCCGCCGTTGAGGATGATCTGCGGGACTATGGACCACGTCTCCACATTGTTGATGGTGGTCGGCTTGTCGAAGAGACCCTTGTTGGCCGGGAACGGGGGCCTTTGGCGGGGATTGCCCCGCTTGCCTTCGATGGATATGAGCAGGGCGGTCTCTTCTCCGCAGACGAAGGCTCCCGCACCGGGGAAGATGTCGAGATCGAACTCGAAGCCGGTCCCCAGGATGTCCTTGCCCAGCAGCCCGTACTGGCGAGCCTGGCTTATGGCGTGGCCCAGCGTCTCGATGGCCAGCGGGTACTCGGCACGGACGTAGGCATATCCCTGGCGGACATTCTTGATGGCATATGCTCCCAGCAGCATGCCCTCAACCACGGCGTGGGGGTTGCCTTCGAGGACGGAGCGGTTCATGAAAGCCCCGGGGTCGCCTTCGTCTCCGTTGCAGACCACGAACTTCTCATCGCCGGTGGCATTGCGGACGAACGTCCATTTGCGCGCCGTGGGGAATCCGGCCCCGCCCCGCCCGCGGAGGCCCGACTTATTCACCTCTTCCAGGACCTGATCGGCGTTCATCTGGGTCAGCGCGCGGACAAAGGCGCGGTAGCCGTCAAAGGCGATGTAGTCCTCTATGCTCCATGGGTCTATCAGGCCGTTGAGGCCCAGAACGATCCTCTTCTGCTTCTTATAGAACTCGATGTCATGGTTCGCCGGACTGGCCTTGCGGCTGATGGGGTCAACGTAGACCAGCCTGTCCACGATCTCACCGTGGATGAGGTGCGTCTCGATGATCTCCTCCACGTCTTCGGGCTTCACCAGGGTGTAGAGGATGTCACCGGGGGTGATGGTCACGTTGGGGCCCTTCTCACAGAAACCGCGGCAGCCGATCTTGGTCACGCCAACGACTCTGGCTTTGGACTCGAGGCCTTTCTTGGCAATGAGGTCGCGGAAAGCCTCTTCGACCAGGTCGGCGCCGGCAGCCGTGCAGCCGGTGCCTCTGCAGACGAGCACATCGACCTGAGCGGCATCCTTGATCTTGCTGTGGTCGGTGTCCTCTCTGACGGCCAGACGGGGCCTTACCTTCTTCTTGATGGCGTCCAGGGCTTCCAAGGAGTCAATTCTCTTCACGGCTAACCCCCTATTTGCAGTGGCTGACTAGTTCTTTCACACCGGTGGCCTTCACCCTTCTGTGCACCTGTCCGTCCAGAGTAACCACCGGGGCCAGGGCGCAGGCCCCCAGACAGCGGATGGTGTCCACGGACAGCAGTCCGTCAGGCGACGTATCGCCGGGTTCAAGCCCGTACTCCTTCTTCAGGACATCCAGGATCCTCTGCCCGCCTCTGACGTAGCAGCATGTACCCAGGCACACCTGAACGACATACTTCCCGCGGGGAACGGTGGTGAAGAAGCTGTAGAAACTGACTATGCCGTTCACTTCGCTGAGAGGTATGTTCAGGTCCCTGGAGATGGTCATGAGCACCGGCGGCGGCAGATACCCCACCAGTCCCTGGGCTTGCTGCAGGACTCTGATCAATGCCCCCGACCGCCCTCCGGTGTCTTCAATGACCTTCTGGATGTCCCTGAAGATGCGGGGGGCGTACCCTGTGCCAGCCTCTCTCTTCACCAGTGATTCTAGTTCGGCCTTGGTCATCCCTTGCCTCCTAAGCGGTGCCGCACGAGCCGCGGAACCAGATCCCTTATCCAAAGAAACGGGGGCTTCGCCGCCCGGCTGCCCCCTCTCTACACCTCTGCGATCTCATACTTCCTGCCTGTGTCAACAACCGATGGACTCCTTGTTCGTGGCCATTCACGTCCCTGAGTTACTTCCCGCCCTTTGCCTTGGCTGAAGCCGCCTTTGTGCGGGTCTCAGCCGCTGCGCTGCCTGTGGTCCCTGTGGTATCGAGCTTGATGGCGATGACCTCTCCATCGCCCCACCTCTTGTACACCCGGCATACCTCACAGATACTGGTGTCGTGTCCCGAAGGCAGCTTGCAGTAGGTCCCTGCGATCTCCCAGCAGGCCACTGAGTGGCCTTTTGATGCCGGGCAGTCGTTCTTGATGGCCTCCGGGCAACGGACCATTTCCCAGCACGGGGTCTTGCCGGCCCAGAACCCCCGCTTCGACTCCATCAGGATTCTGCCTTTGGCTTCACCGACGACTCTGTCCACTTCCGCGATTTCGTCGGGTTCAGCGATTCCACTGACAATCTCCCGGATCTGTTCAATCTTCCTGTCCGCCATCAGGCTCCTCCTTGTCCCTGTCTAGTGGACGCGGCCTCCCTTTCGCGGCGTGCCGCCCTCCTGCGCCGCGCAGCTCGTATGGTTGCGTAGATGCCGCCGATATTGAGGTACCACACGAACGCCACGGGCAGAAGAACGATGGGAATGGCCACCACCAGCGCTACAATGAACTCCCAGTCCATGGCTCACTCCTCCTTCCCCATCCCCCTGCCGTTTCCGGAACGCCATGTTCGCTCTCAGCCGCGTGTCTTGTTAAGAAATTGGAGGTAAGAGCAGACATGCGCAAGGGAAGCCGAAGAAGGGAGTTTCTGCGGTGTTCATCGCATCTCTTACCTCCAGGCCCAAAGGTATCATCTGGAGGGGAAGGATGGCTTCCGCAGTAATGCTTGTTTGCCCTTGCCTAAAACTCCCATGGTCGGGGTATGAGGTAGGCATTTATGCCTACTGCATCGGGTAGTTCCCCTCTGGGGGGCGGTGAGGCGCGATGCTATAATCCGCCCTAGGCAGAGGAGAGGCAACGTGGGCAAGATACGTGTGCTGATAGCGGATGATCATGCTGTGGTGAGGGAAGGGACCAGGAGGATGCTGGAACAAGAGGGGGATATGGAGGTGGTGGGTGAGGCTGCTGATGGGGAAGAGGCGGTCAAACTGGCGGACGAGACCAGGCCCGATGTTGCCATCGTGGACATATCGATGCCGAAGCTGGACGGCATAGAGGCGACCAGACAGATCAAGGCCCGCTGCCCTTCGGTGACCATCCTGATACTGTCCGCCTATGACGATGATCAGTTCGTCTTCAGTCTGCTGGAGGCCGGGGCTGCCGGGTATCTGCTCAAGAGCGTACGCAGCCGCGAGTTCATAGACGCGGTGCGTGCGGTGCACGGCGGCGAGTCAGTGCTGCATCCGGCGGTGGCCAAGAAGGTGCTCAATCGCTTCGTGGCCGGCGGTGCAAAGGCGTCGCCGGCCAAGTCCGCGGAGGTGCTCAGCGACCGGGAGAAGGAGATACTCAGGATGGCCACCCACGGTCTCAGTAACGCCGATATCGCCAGAGATCTCTGTCTGAGCATCAGGACGGTGCAGGGGCACCTGGGGCACATCTTCAACAAACTGCAGGTCAGTTCCCGGACCGAGGCGGTGGTCAGGGCGCTGAAGGAGGGCTGGGTCACCCTGGAGGATATCCCGTGAGGGGACGGGGTTTCTCTCTCCGGTCTAGCTGCCAGCGAAGCGATACCCCACCCGCGGCTCGGTGAGGATGTAGCGCGGACTGGAGGGGTCGTCTTCGACCTTGCCTCGAAGCTGCCGGATGAAGACCCGGACGTACTCGCTCTCCTCCCCGTATTCGGGCCCCCACACGTTGTGCAGGATCTGTCTGTGCGTCAGCACCTTGCCCGAGTTGGACGCCAGGTAGGCCAGCAGTTCATACTCGGTCTTGGTCAGCTTCAACACCTCACCGCGTCTCTTGACCGCCCGGTTGGCGAAGTCGATCTCCAGATCGCCGGACTTCAGGGAAGGAGCGGCGCTGACCTGACCGGTGGAATGCCGCAGGGCCACCCTTATCCTGGCCAGCAGTTCCTCCAGGCCGAAGGGCTTGGTGATGTAGTCGTCGGCGCCTTCATCTAGGGCCCGGACCTTGTCCTTCTCGTCTCCCCTGACGCTGAGTATGATGATGGGCATGTTGCCCCACTCCCTGATCCGCCGGCAGGCCTCAATGCCGTCCATGCGCGGCATATTGACGTCCAGCACCACCACATCCGGGGGAGTCTGCCCGGCCATCTCCACGGCTTCGAGGCCGTCGCGCGCCGTCTGGACGTCATAGCCCCTGGCCTCCAGATTGGCCCGTACGAACATGAGTATCTTGGGCTCGTCGTCGGCCACCAGGATCGTCGTCTTCTTGGGCATCGCGCTTTCAGTCTCTAGTGCTTGGCCTGCTCGCCTGGGGGCAGGGTGAAGCGGAAGGTGCTTCCTCTGCCAAGTTGGCTCTCGGCCCAGATCCGCCCACCGTGAGCCATGACAATGGATTTGCAGATGGCCAGGCCCAGTCCGGTGCCTCCGGGGCGGCGGCGCTTCTGGCTGCCGCGGTAGAACTTCTCAAAGGCCTTCTCCAGTTCCTCCGCCGGCATGCCGATGCCTTGGTCGGACACCGACACCTCGATCTCTCTGCCGTCCGCCCTGGCCGCCACTACGATCCTGGTGCCTTCTTCAGAGTAGGCCGCGGCATTTTCCAGCAGATTGATCAGGACCTGCTTGATCTGGTTGGAGTCCGCAGAGATCTCCGGCAGGTCCGGGGCGACGTTGGCCTCGAACGTGTGGCTCTTGTGGACCCACTTCTGGCGTTCCAGGGTCTCACGAATGATCTCCGATATGTCGCAGGCCTCCTTCTCGGGATTCCACACCCCCGCCTCGAGCTTGCTCATGTTCAGCAGGTTGGTCACCAGGCTGGCCAACCGGTCCGATTCCTCGCTTATTCCGGCCAGCAGCATCTTGCCGGTGGCATCGTCCCATCTGATGTCCTCCTGCAGCAGGCTGCTGATGATCCCCTTGATGGAGGTCAGCGGTGACTTGAGTTCGTGTGACACGTTGGACAGAAGCTCGGACTTGAGGCGGTTGAGCTTGATTAGCTCCAGCTCAACCTGCTTCTGCCGGGTGACGTTCCTGTAGGTGGCCAGCATGCAGGGACTCTCGTCGGAGTCGGCGAACGGTGCGGCGATCATGTCGTAGGTCCGGCCGTCGGCGAAGGTGTAGTCCCACCTCTCCGTGGAGCCCCTGATCACCTGTGGGAGCTTGCACACCTCGTTGCACGGCTCGTCGAAGCCGTAGAGATGCCGGTGGCACAGCGCGCCAATGCCGTGGCCGAAGTCCCTGACCATGCTGGGATTCATGAAGCGGATCCGGTGGTCCGGGCCGATGATGGCCACCCCTTCCTCCATGGTGTTGAGCATGGCCATCAGCCTGTCCCTCTCTGCCTTGAGGGCCTTCTCCAGGTACACGGTCCATTCCGCCTCGTTGCCTCCGGCGAAAGGACCGAGGACGCTGCTGACCATGGCCAGAAGGACGGTCAGCCCGGCGAATCCGAAGACGCCCGCTGCCGGGAGGCCGACTGAGCCGGGCGAATGCCAGAGCAGTGCCCCAGTCGCCAGGAGCACCAGGACCAGATGAGGGCCATGCGCACGAAGCATTCTCCGGTTGTCTCCGGAATCTGAAGGATCTTCGTACATCCTATATTCTCACACCGGAAATCGGTCTGTCCATCGTGCCGGCAGCCATCGGGTGCGGACTGGTCTGAGGGGGGATGTGGCGATGAGTAGGGCTGTCTCCAACGATGCTCAGAACTGCTCCAGGAGCGTGGAGATCTGCTCCAGGGTGAAGACGGGACCGTCTTTGCAGACGTACTTGTCGCCGACATTGCAGCGGGCGCACTTGCCCAGGCCGCACTTCATCTTTCCTTCCAGGGTGGTCACGATCTGATGGTCGGCGAAGCCCAGCTTCTTCAGTTCAATCAGGGTGAAATGGATCATGATCGGCGGACCGCAGATCACGGCCACGGAGTTCTGCGGCGAGAGGTTCAGCTCCCTGACCACCGAAGGGATCAGGGCCACCCGGCCCGTCCAGCTCTTGTCACCGGCATCAACGGTGAGTTCCAGCCTCGTCCTCGGCGATGCCGCCCAGGTGTCGAACTCGCTGGCGAAGACCAGGTCCTGTGGAGTACGGGCCCCGTTGAGGATGAGCAGGTCCTCGTAGTCCGACCTGTGGTCCAGGATGGTCAGGATCACCGGCCGCAGCGGTGCGAAACCGATGCCGCCTCCGATGATGTGGATGTTCTTCCCTCTGAAATCATCCAGGGGGAAGTGATTGCCGAACGGACCCCTCACGCCCACGGAGGCCCCGGCCTCCAGTTCGTGCAGCGAACCGGTCACCGTGCCCACCTTTCTCACGGCTACTTCCAGCGGCCCGCGGCGGTACGACACTGAGGTCAATCCGAAGGGAGACTCACCTGTCCCGAAGGCGGATACGAAGACGAACTGGCCGGGCTGGTAGCTGAAGTCGGGCTTGAGGTCGGGGTCGTCGAGGTCGATCCTGAAGAGCATCACGTCGGGGGTCAGCTCCACTGCCTCCCGCAGCGTGGCCATATGGGGCACGAAGGGGTTGTCGGACTTCACTTGGGGGCCCCCATTCTCTGTACGTCCTGCATGATCTCTCTGATGTCGATGTTCACCGGGCAGGCCCTGACGCATCGGCCGCAGCCGACGCAATGCAGGGGACCGAACTGCTCCGGGAAGTAGAGCAGTTTGTGGCTGAATCTCTGTCTCATCCTGGCCCCCTTGTTGGCCCGGGGGTCATGGCCGCCGGCGATCTTGGTGAACCCCGGCGATTGACAGCTCTCCCAGCTGCGCACCCGCTCCACGCTGCCCTTGTTGGTGTAGTCGCGGACGTCGAAGCAGTAGCATGTGGGGCAGACATAGGCGCAGACATTGCAGTGGATGCATCTGTCTGCCACCCTTCCCCAATAGGGACCGTCGAAGGCTTGGCGCATCTTGGCCGTGATGCCTTCACTTGGCACCGGGGCCGTCTCGGGGGCTGGCGGCTTGACCGTCTCTGCAGGCGACAGCAGTGCCTGAGGCATGAGACTCCTGCCCTTCTCTGTGATCGCCTGAACGAGGTAGCCGTCCCGGACCTCGGTAAACATGATGTCCAGTGCCGCCGTGTCCTCTGGTCCGCTGCCCATGCTTTCACAGAAGCACTCCGGGCAGGCCGTCAGACAGGAGAGGCCCACCAGAACGGTCTTCTGGCGGTGCTGACGGTAGAGGGTGTCAGCCGGGTCCGCCAGGTAGGGCAGGTCCAGCATGGTGATGCCCCTGGCATCGCATGGGCGAAGGCCGAAGATCACGGTTTCCCCGTCGATCTCGGCGGGGATCAGTTCCGCCTTTCCGTCCTTTCGCTCCACATGGAACAGGGTCTCGGTCTTGGGGAACAGCCATTCCTTGGGAGATGTTGCGGTGTTCTGGAACTGAAGGATGACGTCATCTACACGGTCGATCCTCCTGAAGAGGATGAGGTCATCTACCTGCGTTGGCGCCACCAACTGGCGAGCCTCCATCTGCTGGCGCAGCCACGAGATCAGATTCTGCTTTGAGATGAACTGTCTCATTCGCCTATCCCCAGCTTCTCGTCCTTCTGATATGTGGAGAAGGGCGGCGGGCTTTCGGCATCCATGCCCGCTTGGAAATGGAACATACCCAGGACGTCCTTCTCCAGCTTGCGGTTGAGGAGACTGAGTCGGATGTTCACAGGGCAGACCTGCTCGCACTGGTAGCAGCCGATGCACCGCCCGGCCAGATGGAAGGCCCGCATGGTGTTCCAGACCTCGTTCTCGCCCGGAGCGATCCTGATCCCCACCCACAGCGGGTCCAGCCTCTCCGCGAAGCACTCCGGGCAATAGCAGCCAGGGCAGGCCTGACGGCAGGCATAGCAGCGCAGGCACCGGCTGAACTGCTCTTCCCAGAAGGTTCGTCTCTCGTCGGCCGGTTTGGCTTCCATCCCGGCGACGTCGGGGTATGGGTCGGCAACCGCCGGCTCTGAGACGGGTTGGCCTACCAGGGTGTCGTAGACCACCGGCGTATGCTGCTGGCACACCTGGCAGGCGTTGAGCTGCTTGGCGCCGGGAGTCCCCCAGCGCCTCTCCACCACGCCGGGGCAGACCACTCCAATGATGTGGAGCTTGTCCCGCTGAATCTGGCTCTCGTTGAGGAGCAAGTTGATGGCCCGTGAATCGCAGGGTTTGACCACTATGGCTGTGGACTTGCCCTTGCGGTTGAGCAGATACTTGGCCAGGTCGTGAGTGCAGGTTTGATCGAAGATCAGCCTGTCGGCCTCCGCCGCCTCGTAGGCGAAGAATGGCCTGGCGTTCACGCCATCGGTGCCACGTTCATAGCCGATGACGCACTCCACGGCCTTGCCCTGCAGCAGTTCCCTGGCCGCTTGGCGGATCTGGGCTGTCTGGCTCATGGCAGCGCTCCTTCTGCCGGGACCTTCTCCCGGGGGCCCAGGCTGACCAGGCCCTCGGTGAAGGAGGACACCACATGTGAGAACTTCCTCCCTTCGGAGGCTGACACCCATTCCAGTCGGAGCCGGCCTTTCTCGATGCCGAGGTATTCCAGGAAGGGATAGAGCAGCGCGAAGCGGCGCCGGGAGTAGTAGTTACCTTCGGTGTAGTGGCAGTCGCCGGGGTGGCAGCCCGCCACCAGCACGCCGTCGGCGCCGAGTTGAAAGGCCTTGACCACCAGGAGGGGGTCGATCCTGGCCGAGCAGGGCACCCTGATGACGCGGATGTTCGAGGGGTAGCAGATCCGTGCCGTGCCGGCCATATCAGCCCCGGCGTAGCTGCACCAGTTGCAGAGGAAGCCCACAATCCTGGGTTCGAAGTCTATTGCCATAGAGATGTCACCTCAGCCAGCAGCTGCTGCTGCGTGAACCCGCGCAGGTTGGCCGCACCGAACCGGCAGGTGGCAACACACAGGCCGCAGCCCTTGCACAGGCTCTCGTTGACCACGGCCACGGTCCGGCCATCCCGGAGTACCTGAGTGTCGATGGCCTTGAAGGGGCAGACCTTGGTGCACAGCAGGCAGCCGCCGCATTTCATCTGGTCCACACTGGCCACCATGGGGTCGGTGGTGAGGAATTCCTGGCTGAATAGGGCAGCCACCTTGGCGGCGGCGGCGCTCCCGCTGGCTACCGATTCAGGGATGTCCCGGGGGCCCACGCAGGCTCCGGCCACAAAGACCCCATCGCTCATCGTCTCCACGGGACGCAGCTTGGGGTGGGCCTCGATGAACAGCTCGTTGATGTCATAGCTGACCTTCAAGGCCTGGGCCAACTCGGCCGATCCCGGACTGTGCTCCATGCCCACGGCCAGCACTACCATATCGGCCGGGATCTCGACCATCTCCCCCAGCAGCGTGTCCTCGCCCCGCACGACGAGCCGGCCATCCTCCTGCCGTATTCCCGACACCTTGCCCCGGATGTATATGGCGCCGCTCTCCTGGGCCCGCTTGTAGAATTCCTCGTAGTCCTTGCTCACTGCCCGGACGTCCATGTAGAAGACGTAGCACTGCACGTCCGGATAGTGCTCCTTCAGTATGATGGCGTGTTTGGCGATGTACATGCAGCAGACCTTGCTGCAGTAGGTCCGGCCCCTCTGTTCATCCCTGGAGCCAATGCACGTGAGGAAGACCACGTCCCTGGGATGCTCGCCGTTGGAGGGACGGGTCACGTCGCCGCCGGCTGGCCCGGAGGCGCTCATCATCCTCTCCATCTCCAGTCCGGTGATCACGTCGGGGTGCTTGCCGTAGCCCAGCTCTGCATAGACCGCGGGCTCGAAGGCCTTGTAGCCCGTGGCCACAATGATGGCTCCGAATTTCTCCGTCAGGACTTCGTCCTTCTGCTCCCAGTCAATGGCGCCCACCGGGCAGAGTTTCTCGCAGACGCGGCACTGGGGTGGCGGCTTGCCCTCCCGCTTCTCCTCCACGAAGCGCAGGTGTTTGTGGTAGCGGCAGTTGGCGGTGTCAATCACCGGCTTCGGCGGCACCGCCTGCGGGAAGGGGATGTAGATGGCGGAGCGCTTCCCCAGACCCATGTCGAACTCCGAGGGGGCCTTCTCCGGGCATTTCTGCCAGCATATTCCGCACCCGGTGCACTTGGCATGGTCAACCTTCCTGGCCTTCTGGACAATGCTCACCTCGAAATTGCCCACGAAGCCCTTGACCTCTTTCACCTCCGCGCTGGTCAGCAGGGTGATGTTGGCATGCTGGGCCACATCCACCATCTTGGGCGTGAGGATGCACGAGGAGCAGTCCAGGGTAGGGAATGTCTTGTCCAGTTGGGCCATGCGGCCGCCGATGGTCGGCTCGCGCTCGACCAGGACCACCTTGTAGCCGGAATTGGCGATGTCCAGGGCCGCCTGGATGCCCGAGATGCCCCCACCAATGACCAGTGCCCGCTTGGTGAGGGACACCTGCTTCGGGAAGAGCTTCTCGTGGCGGGCCACCTTGGACACGGCCATCCGGATCAGCTCGATGGCTTTGGTGGTGGCCGCTTCCTTCCCATCGCTGTGGACCCAGCTGCAGTGCTCACGCAGATTGGCCATCTCCAGCAGATACGGGTTCAGCCCCGCGGCAGCCACGGTCTTGCGGAAGGTATTCTCGTGCATCCGCGGCGAACAGGCGGCGATGACCACCCGGCTCAGCCTGTGCTCCGCGATGGCGTCGCGGATCAGGGCTTGCCCCGGTTCGCTGCAGTTGTACTTGTTGTCGGCGGCGTGGACCACCATAGGCATCTGACCGGCTGCCTCAACCACACGGCCGATGTCGACGGTGCCGGCGATGTTGGTGCCGCAGTGGCAGATGAAGACGCCTATCCTGGCCATGGTCAGAATCTCCTTGCGCGTTCGCTACAGGGCTTCCAGAACCAGTTCCGAGATCTCCTTCAACTTGATCATATCGCCCTTGTTGGATGTGAGTATGCTGTCCTCGAAGTTGAGCATGCAGTAGGGGCAGGCTGTGGACAGCACGCTGGCCCCTGTGGCCACCGCCTGGTCCAGCCGTAGATCGGACAGCCTCTCGCCCTTCTTGGTCTCCTGCCATATCCTGCTCCCGCCCCCTCCGCAGCAGAGGCTGTTCTCTCGGCACTCAGCCATCTCCACGAGGTCCAGCCCCGGGATCTTCGTCAGGATCTCTCTGGGTTCGTCGTAGACGCTGTTGTGGCGCCCAAGGTAGCAGGGATCATGATAGGTCACCTTCAAGTTCAGTTCCTTCTTCGGCTTCAGCCGCTCCTCCCTGATCAGTCCGGCAAGGTACTGGGTGAGATGGGTCACCTCGAAGCTGCTGCCCAGCTCGGGGTATTCATTCTTGAATGTGTGGTAGCAGTGTGGAGAGCTGACCACGATCTTCTTCACGCCTCTCTCCACGAAGGCGCTGATGTTGCTCTGAGCCAGCGTCTGGAACAGGCTCTCGTTTCCCGCCTTGCGCACGCTCTCGCCGCAGCAGCTCTCCCGGGGGCCGAGCATACCGAAGCTGACCCCGGCCTTCTTGAGGATCGCCGCCGTGGCCCTGGCCACCCTCTTGATGTTGGGGTCGTAGGCCGGGATGCAGCAGGAGAAGTAGAGCACCTCGGTGTCACTGGTGAAAGGGGCGATCTCCAGGTCCTTGGCCCAGTCCGTCCGCTTCTCCGCTGATTCGCCCAGAGGATTGCCCGTTCCGGCGATGTTCTTCAGGGTCACCCGCAGGCCGTCCGGCACATAGCCGGCCCCCATGCCCACGATCACTCCGCGGAGGGCCTTCATTATGTCTATGATGGCCACCCCCCTGGGGCAGCGGGCCACGCATGCCCGGCACGTGGCGCACGTCCAGGTATCCTCACTCTCGAAGTCGGCGGCGCCAAGCTGGGACTGATGGATCAGTTTGCGGGTGGGGAAGCTCTTCACCAGGTTCCACGGACATGTGCCGGTGCACAGGCCGCACTGGTAGCACTGCTTCAGAGCCTTGCCCCCCGCCTCCACAACGGCATCGATGGCTTCCTTGAAAGGCGATACGACTATGGTGGACACCTCTCTTCCTGATCCGTTCTGCCGTCAAGACTCAATCTGGCCTGCCTCGGGAATGGTCTGCAGCCGCAGGGCTACTTGGGACGCTTGCTGGTCCTGGCCGGGGCCTTCGGCCTGGGCTTGGCTGAGGCCGGACGCCTCTTGGGGCTTACCTTGACAGCGCGCGTCTCTGCCTTCTCTGCGGCTCGTTTGAGGTGCTTCTCCACCCTCTCGATCAGGTCTCGGGGGCCGACGGGCTTCCTGATGAATTCCGCCACGTCAAAGGCAAATGGCTCCCCGAGAGAGGTGGAGAAGCTGGTCAGAGCCAGGACGGGGATGTTGCGCAGTGACCTCTCTTTGCTGAACTGTTCCGCGAAGCCGAAGCCATCTGTCACCGGCATGAGGATGTCCAGGAGGATGAGGTCAGGCTTCTCCTTCTTGGCCTTCTCTAGGCCCTCCTTGCCGTTGACGGCAATGACGACCTGGTAGGACTCGCCCTTTTCCAGGACCTTCCTGGTTACCTCCACGAAGTCGGGATCGTCGTCGATCAGCAGGATCTTGGCTTTCTTCTCCATCGCCTCCTACCTCCTTCACAATTATATGGCAGGCTCAAGCAGGTCTGCCAGTATTCCCATTGGCTGTTCCGTCGGCCAGCACCGCGGTCCTCTTGGGCAGGGTGAAGCTGAACTTGCTGCCCTTCTTGGTCTCGGGGCACGGGCTCTCCACCCAGATTCTGCCTCCATGGGCCTCGACAATCCTCTTCGATATTGACAGTCCCAGTCCGGTACCCTTGGCCGACACATTGCTGGCCCGGAAGAAATCCTCGAAGAGCCGCGACAGATCGTCCGCCGGTATGCCGATGCCGCTGTCCATGACTTCAACCTTGACGTTGCCGTTGTCTTCAGAGACCTTGACCGTCACTTGCCCTTTGTTGGTGTAGGCGATGGCGTTGTTCACCAGATTGGTGACCACCTGCTGCAGCCTCCGGGCTGACCCATGGACCCTGGGGGTCACGGCGGGCAGCGCCGTCTCCAGCTTGATGCCCTTCTCTGCGGCCAGGCTGTCCAGACCATCGAGCGCCCGGCGGACAACTTCGTTCACGGAGACGCCCTGCATCTCGTGAACCAGTTGACCCGATTCGATGCGGGGGATGTCCAGCAGATCGTCAACAAGTGCCATCAGGTCATTGATCCTTCTGGTGCCCCTCTGCAGGAGGTCCTTCTGTTCGTCGTTGACGTCGCCGGTGTAGCCCTCCAGGATTGTCCACAGACAGCTCTGAGTGACTGCCAGAGGAGCGCGGAGATCGTGTACCACGGCGCTCAGGAAGCGGACGAAACGGCGCTTCTCCTCCTGCAGGCGGACCACCTCATGTGAGGTCTGATCCAGGTCCTTGGTTATCTGGGCCAGGACCTCTGATCTGAGCTGGTTCAGCCTGATCAGCTCAAGCTGGATCTGCTTCTGCTGAGTGACATTCCTGAACGTTGACAGCATGCAGGGTGTCTGATCCGTATCGGCAAAGGGGGAGGAGATCACCTCGTAGGTCACCCCTTCCGGAAAGCTGTGTTCCCATCGCTCCGTAGCACCCTTGACCACCTCCGGCAGTCTGCAGACGTCGGGGCAGGGCTGATCGTAGCCACGGAGGTGTCTGTAGCAGGGGAGGCCAGTGCCGTCACCAAACTGACGCATCATGCTGGGGTTCATGAACCGGATCTTGTGGTCCGGCCCGATGATGGTGACCCCCTCCTCCATGGAGTTGAGGATCGACATCAGGCGGTCTCTCTCGGTCTTGAGCAGCCTCTCGAGGTACCTGGCCCATTCAGCCTCGTTGCCGCCTGTGAACGGTGCTACTGCGCCGTTAACCATGGCAATATGCCCCACGCAACACGAGAGGCTGAGTTAGTCTCGGCAGGCGAAAGACGCGCCCTGGCATCGTACTCCGATGACCTCCGGAAAGGGAGAGAACTTGGCCCATCTGCTATGTTCTCACACTGGAGCGCCCTCTGTCGATCAGCGCTTCCTCCCCCCGTCACCACCGGCATCGCGGCTCTATCTTGCCTCCTCAGGGGCGACCGCCCGTTGTTTGTCGGTCGCCTTGCCTCTCCGAACGGCGCGAAGCAGTAGGCGCATCCCCCCGAGGTTGAGGTACCACACGAAGGCCACCGGCAGAAGAATTACCGGGATCATGATGACCAGCGCTACAATCAACTGCCATTCCATTGTGTTCCCTGCCTCCTTGGTTGTTGGCTATTGATGACATTAGCACAGGGCCGGTGGCACTGGATTCCGCTATTATGCCTGTTGGCTCTAGGTATTTCTGCCTAGGCACACCGTGTCCCCCGGGCGAGCACCTAGTACTGAAGAGGGCCGACCCCGCGGTCAAATGCGGAGGTCGAGTACACTGGTTTTGCATTGTGCGGGCCACTGCCCTACAATAAAGGGTGGATTTCCACGGTGCCATCAAGGTATTCGCTCAGCAGCTACTCAGGGAGAGCCCGCAGCGGGGGCTCTCCCGTTCGTTTTTGCGGCTCTGACGAGGGTGGGGTGGTGGGGCAGTGGAACCGAAACCATCCCTCTGAAGCCACCAGTATTCTTATGTAAACGGAGGCGTCGACTATGTGGAGGACCGAAAGCAAGGGAGTGGCCCGGGTTGAGGAAGCCATGAAGCAGCTCCTGCCACCGTGCCAGATCAAGTGCCCCATCAACGAGGACATCCAGCGGACGAATGTGCTCATCTCGCTGCTGCCGGAGGAGTTGGAGCAGGCCAAGAACGAGGTCATTCAGATTGGCGACTATCTGTATGAGAAGAATCCCTTCTTCAACGTCTGCGGCTATATCTGCGGACTGTGCGAGCTGGAGTGCAACTACAAGAACAAGGGTGGGGCGATCAGGCGGAGGCTGCTCAAGAGGTTCCTCTCTGATCACTACACTCCGCATCTGAAACAGAAAGAGGAACTGAGCATCGTCAAGGACAAGGAGAACATCGCCATCATCGGTGGCGGGCCGGGCGGACTGATGTGTGCCTATGCCCTGAGCAGGAAGGGCTACCGGGTGACCATATTCGAGGAGTCCAAGCGGCTGGGAGGCGCGCTTTGGCTCATACCGAACTACCGCCTGCCGGAGGATGTCCTGACCACCACCATGGACAGCCTGGTGCGGATCGCCGGGATAGACGTCAAGTTCGGGTCCAGGGTCGGTGAGGGCCGACTGACGATGGAGAGGCTGAGAAACGAAGGCTACAGGGCTGTCTTCCTGGCCAAGGGGACGCCGTACCCCCGGGTGCTGACCTTCGACGGAGAGGTCGTGGAAGGGCAGGATCTGTCCGGGGTGATGTACGGCCACACCCTTCTCTATGAGGTCAGTCATGGCAATATCACCGCGGACTACTTCAAGGGCAAGAGGCTGGTGGTCATCGGAGGTGGCAACGTGGCCTTCGATGTGGCCAGGACGGCCAGGAGGCTGGGTGGAGATGTGAGCATCATCTGTCTGGAGAGTGAGGACAAAGGCACCAAGGATGGCATCCCTGCCGATGAGGAGGAAATCCGCGGGGCGTGGGAAGAGGGGATACCGATAACGTACTCACGCGGCGTGCAGAAGATCGTTGGTGAGCACGGCAGATTCAAGAAGATCATCTGCCCCAAATGCACCAGCGTGTTCGATGAAAAGGGCTTCAATCCCCAGTTTGACTGTGCCGACTGCACCGACATGGAAGGTGACATGCTGGTCATCACCGTGGGGCAGGTGCCGGACAAGGCCTTCCTGCAGAGGGAGGGGCTACTGGACGAACGGGGCCGGCTGGTGGTGGACCCCTTCACCCTGCAGAGCCTGAGAAAGGGCTATGTCTTTGTGGGCGGCGACGTGAGGAGGATCGGCTTCATGGTAGAGGCCATGAAGGAGGGATTGGTCGCCGCTGAATCGATAGAGAGGTTCCTCAGGGGCCTGGACATGAGGGAGGGGCGGAAGAGGGACTACGAAGGGTTTGGCATTCCCTTGAGGAGGGACTACAAGCCCGAAGCCGAGGTAGCCTGGATACCCCCTGAGAAGAGGATGCATTTCCAATTGTTCGAGAAGGGTTTCACCCTGCAGGAAGCCAGGGAGGAGGCCAAGAGGTGTATCACCTGCGGCCCGTGCGTTTCCTGCAAGGCCTGCATCTCCATAGGCTTTGAGAAGTCGCTCTATTCGGTGGCTGTTGACGAGAAGAGGTGCAGTGGCTGCGGCATGTGTGTCTATGTCTGCAACTACGATTCGGCCAGGCTGACCGATGTGGAGGGCAAGACCGTATCGACGACGGACATGTTCCGGTGCAAGTCCTGCGGCATGTGCGTAGTGGCCTGTCCGTCACACGCCAGGAAGCTGGTCGATGATGACACCGAAGAGCGCATCTTCGAGGCATGCGCCGCGCTCTAGAGTTACTCCAGAGGAGGCTTAGGGAGAGAAGAAATGAAGAACTACGAACCCAAGTTGGTCTGCTTCTCCTGTAGGTTTAGCTGGGGCTATGTGGCTGACGAGGTCTCGCTGGCGCGTCAGGTGAAGAACTGGATTCCCATCATCTGCAGCGGCAAGATCGAATCCACCCACATACTCAGTGCCTTCCAGCATGGTGCCGATGGTGTGCTGATCCTGGGCTGCCCGGAAGGCGATTGTCACTACCAGGACGGCAACTTCGAGGCGAAGAAGAGGGTCTATCTGCTGCGCCGGGTGCTGGAATCCTACGGAATCGAGAAGGAGAGGCTGGAGATCAGACTGTCTCTCGACCCGGAGGGGAAGACCATCCCCGCCATTGTGAAGGAGATGAGCGACAGGCTGGCCAAGCTGGGCCCGGTGAAGAAGGCCAAGGAACACGCAGAGAAGGCCTCTGCGGTCTAGACTGGTGAAAGGGAGCGAAGATGGCAGACAAACCAAAAGTGGCGATCTGTTGGCTGGGTGGCTGCGGGGGCTGTGACGAAGCTGTCGTGGACATCAATGAGGCCGTCCTCAAGGTCGTGGACGCCGTCGATTTCGTCCTCTGGCCGGTGGCGTTGGACTTCAAGTACCACCACGTGGAGGCCATGAAGGACGGCGAGATCGCACTGAGCATCATCAACGGCAATGTGAGGAACTCCGATCACGAAGAGGTGGCCAGATTGCTCCGGAAGAAGTCCCAGTTGGTGCTGGCCTTCGGAGCCTGCGCCTGTTTTGGAGGGACGCCCGGACTGGCCAATCTGACCACGAAGGAAGACATCTTCAACTGGGTGTACCGGGACGCCCCAACGGTGGTCAATCCCAAGGGCAGCCGCCCACAGACCAAATGCACCTCGAATGGCCGGGAGTTGACGCTTCCGGAGTTCTTCGGTGAGGTGTATGCGCTCAAGCATGCCGTCGACGTGGACTACTACCTGCCGGGATGCCCCCCGCCTCCTGACCTGATCATGAATGCGGTGACTGCCGTCCTTGAAGGCAAGCTGCCCCCCAAGGGCTCGACACTGACGCCGCACAAAGCCCTGTGCGACACCTGTCCGCGCAACAAGACCAAACCCAGCCGTTTCACCATCAAGGAGGTCAAGAGGATCCACCAGATCGAGGCGGAGCCCAACACCTGTTTCCTGGTGCAGGGCGTGCTCTGCCTGGGACCGGCCACCCGCTCAGGCTGCGGAGAGGCTTGCCTCAATATCAATCTTCCCTGCCGGGGCTGCTTCGGACCCGTGGAGGGGGTAGAGGACTCCGGGGCCAAGTTCGTGTCCGCCCTGGCGGCCATCGTCGATGCCGAGAAGGAAGAGGACATCAGGAAGGTCATGGACGGGATAGACGACCCCGTCGGCTACCTGTACCGCTTCTCGATGCCGACATCCCTCTTGAGGAAGAAGAGAGTCTAGAAGAGAACGAGGAGCATTGAGTTATGACCAGCAAACTGACCATAAACCCGATAACCAGGCTCGAGGGGCATGGGAAGATCGAGATCTTCCTGGATGACAAGGGAGATGTAAAGGATGCCTACTGGCAGGTGGTTGAGCTCAGGGGTTTCGAGAGGTTCTGCCTGGGCCGGCCAGCTGAGGAAATGCCCCGGATCGTGTCCAACATCTGCGGGGTTTGCCCCACGCCGCACAACATGGCGGCCACCAAAGCCCTGGATGACCTGTACAGCGTCGAACCGACGCCGACGGCCAAGCTGATCAGGCAGCTCCACTACAATGCGTTCTATGTTGAGGACCACTACATCCACTTCTTCTTCCTCGCTGGGCCGGACTTCGTGGTGGGGCCGGACGCCGACCCTGCCGAGAGGAACATCATCGGTGTGATCAGGAAGGTGGGACTGGAGATCGGCGGCAAGGTTATCGACATAAGGAAGAGGTGCCGCGAGATCATCAAGCTGGTGGCCAGCAAGCCGCCTCATCCGGAGGGGGGGCTGCCCGGAGGCGTGTCCCGGGGGATCACTGTTGAGGAGAGGAAGTGGATCAGGCAGACGGCCGACGATTCCGTGGAGTTCGCCCGTTTTGCCCTGAAGCTGTTCAAGGACGTTGTCCTGGAGAACAAGGCCTATCTTGACCTGGTGCTCAGCGATGCCTACAAGCTCCAGAGCTACTACATGGGTATGGTGGATGAGGACAAGAAGGCCAACTTCTACGAAGGCAAGCTCAGGCTCGTGGATCCCCAGGGCAAGGAGTGCGCCCTGTTTGACCCGCATCGCTACGTTGACTACATGGCAGAGTGGGTGGAGCCGTGGACATACATCAGACTGACCCATTTGAGGAAGGTCGGCTGGAGCGGGTTGATCGAAGGGGACGGTACATCCCTGTACCGCGTTGGTCCGCTGGCGAGATTGAACGTGGCTGAAGGGATGGCCACGCCGCTGGCCCACAAGGAATACGAGCAGATGTTTGAGACGCTGGGAGGCAGGCCGAGCCACCACACCCTGGCCTTCCACTGGGCCCGGCTCATCGAGGCCTTGCAGGCCGCGGAGGATCTGCAGAGAATAGCCAGCGATCCTCTGCTGACTGGCAAGGACATCCGCAACATGGATATGAAGCTGAAGAAGGTCGGCATCGGCTGCGTTGAGGCCGCCCGGGGCACGCTGCTGCATCACTATGAGACCGATGACCGCGGTCTGATCACGAAGGTGAATCTGATAGTGGCCACGCAGCACAACGCGGCGCCCATCTGCCTTTCGGTGAAGAAGGCCGCCATGGGGTTCGTCAAGGGGCATGAGGTGAAGGAAGGCTTCCTGAATATGGTGGAGATGGCCTTCCGGGCCTATGATCCCTGCCTCTCCTGCGCCACCCACGCGTTGCCCGGCCAGATGCAACTCCAGGTCAATATCAGAGACAGCGAAGGCAGGGTGGTCCGTACCCTATCGAGGGACTAGACTCCTGCCGTTTACGCGTCGCGCATAACTGGTACCTCCGCTTGGTTGGGGGTACCAGTCTCCTTTTTCCGCTGACCTTCAACTTGCCCCCGCAGAGGTCCTGTTCGTATAATAGCCTTCGGCGATTCTTGTCCGGGACACGCGAAGCGGAGAAGAGGAGAAGCGAATGGGTATTCAGGCTACTGTCGATGCCGCCAGACGCGAGAAGAGGGTCCTTCTCACCGAGGTCGAGTCGAAGCAGGTTCTTGAGGAAGCAGGCATAAACGTGATCAGGGCCAGACTGGCCCGGTCGATGAAGGAGGCCGCGTCCATAGCCAGGGAAGTGGGCTTCCCGGTGGTTCTCAAGGTCGCCTCGCCGGACATAGTTCACAAGAGCGATATCGGCGGAGTGAAGGTGGGGCTTGGCAACGCCAGCCAGGTGAGCAAGGCCTACCGGGAGATCATGGCCGCTGTGAAGGAGAAGGAGCCCAAGGCCACGGTGCACGGTGTTTCGGTTCAGGCCATGGCCAAGCCAGGGGTGGAGACCATCATTGGCATGACCAAGGACGCCCAGTTCGGGCCGGTGATCATGTTCGGCCTGGGGGGCATACTGGTGGAGATCCTCAAGGACGTATCCTTCCGCATAGTCCCTCTGCTGAGGAAGGACGCCAGAGAGATGATCCGCGACATCAAGGGCTATCCCGTGCTCGAAGGCTACCGGGGCCAGCCTCCCTCGGATGTCGGTGCTCTGGAGGATATGATTCTGAAGGTCTCCGATTTCGTGGAACGGAATCCGGTCATCAAGGAGCTCGACCTCAATCCGGTATTTGCCTACAAGGACGGGGCCGTGGCTGTTGACGCCAGGATAGTCCTCGAGGCGGATGCCGCTGGATGAGCCAGAGCGGGAGCCACCAGAAATGGTGGCTGCTGGCGCTGGGCGTCCTGATGGTTGCCCTTGTGGCCGGCGGCGCGGTGCTGGCCTACAAGCATAGCTCTCGCCCCAAGCCCCTTGAGATCGAGGTCAGTTCGTCCCCGCCTGCTTCGCCGGTCGACATCTACCTCAGCGGAGCCTTGGCCAGCGAAGGCATCTACGCCTTCAGCTTGGACACCACTCTGGAAGCCGTCCTGGAGAGGGCCGGTGGGCTCACCGACGCCGGGGAGCCAATTGGCCTCAAGCTCTATGTCCTTCATGCCGGCGAAGATCCGTTTGGCCCAGCCGATGTCGGGAAGAGGGTCAATGTCAACACCGCGACGATGGAGGAACTGGAGACACTAAACGGCATCGGCCCGGTGAAGGCTCAGGCCATTGTGGACTACCGGAATGAACACGTGCTGTTCCGAACCGTCGATGAGCTTCTCAATGTCCCGGGCATAGGGCCCCAGACCCTGGAAGAGATCAGAGACCAGATCAGTCTGGTGGACTAGGCCCACGAACACAGATCGGCTGGCTGGCCGGTGAGGGCAGGCGACCGGGTGAGACGGCCGGCCGAAGACCTCTGCTGCAGCCTGGGGGATTCGTCAGGTGAAGCTAGTATCGCTCGGTTGTGCCTGGATTCTGGGCATCTATCTGGGCTCGCTGTCTCTATCGCCGCTCTGGCTCGTCCTGCTTTCGCTATGCCCCATCCCTCTGCTGGCTCTGCTGGCTTGGCGGGGGCGGACCGCTGCTCTCTGGGGAGGGCTGTGCCTCATCGTCCTCCTTGGCGGCATCGGCTGGTACCAGTGGAGGGCCACCGAATCGACGCTCGAGGTGTTCAACAACCGTGGGGTGGTGACGGTCAGAGGAGAGGTGGTCAGGGACCCCGAGGTCGACGACGGCCTGGCCAGGATCACCCTGGCGGCCGAGCGGGTATGGGCCGACGACCGATGGACAGGGGTCTCGGGCAAAGTGCTCATCAAGACGGCAGCCCTACCCGCCTGCAGCCTGGGCCAGCGGCTGGAGGTCAGAGGAGAGCTCACATCGCTATCCGGCATCGAAGACGTCGAGTATGCCGTCCATCTCGACCGTCAGGGCTTCTGTTCGCTTCTGACCCGCCCCGAAGAGGTGGTTTCGCTGGGCCAGGGCTGGCTCTTCGAGGTGAGGCAGCGGCTGGCTCAGTCGCTGGCGTCCGCTCTGTCTGAACCACAGGCATCGCTGGCCGGGGCGCTCCTCCTTGGCATCCGGAGCCACATCCCCCAGTCGCTTCAGAACGGCTTCTATCAGACGGGGACGGCCCACTTGCTGGCCATTTCGGGATTCAATGTAGCCATCTTCGGAGGGATGCTCCTGGTTGGCGGAGCGTGGGCCTTGGGCAGGCGCCGTCCCACGTACCTGTTCCTGGCCCTCGCCGGCGTGTGGCTCTACGCTTCCCTGACCGGAATGCAGCCGCCGGTGCTCCGGGCGGCCATCATGTTCAGCACGTATCTGGCATCCCTGTGGCTGGGAAGGCCGGGCACAGCCCTGCCTTCGCTGGCCTTGGCGGCTGCGGTGATGGCGGGCGTCAATCCGGCGGTGCTGTGGGACGTGTCCTTTCAGTTGAGCTTCGCTGCGGTGGCGGGGCTGATCCTCTTCTTCCCCGTCTTTCAGCGGTGGGGTGCGAGGATCACCTCCGGTGGTTCCCATGCCGGGGCGGCAGTCGTGAGGACGGTCATCGATGGCACTGCCCTAGGCCTGGCGGCTATCGGTGCTACCCTGCCGCTGACTCTGTACTACTTCGGGGATCTCTCCCTGTTCGCCCTGCCAGCCACGGTCGTCGTTTCCCTGTTTCTGCCTGGCGCGCTCCTGCTGGCGGCCGCCACAGCCGTGCTGGGACTCTTCGCCCCCGCGGTAGCTGCAGTTGTAGGCTGGGCCGCCTGGCTCTTCCTCACCTGTATCATTGAGGTAGTCGGTGCCTTCGGCTCGGTGGAGGCGGCGTCCCTGCCGATTGGGCCGGTGCACTGGGCGTTCATCTGGGTGTATTATGCGTTGGTCGGGGGACTGGTGCTCAGGAGGCAGCTAGGCATAGCCATCTCGGGACTGTCCGGGTATGCACGTAGGTGCGCGTCATGGCTGGCCGGGTCGAGTTGGCTCAACTCTCGTCTTGCCGTGAGGCTCTCACTGGCAGTGCTTGTGGTCTGCACGGCTCTGGTCTGGATAGCCGTTCTGGCCATGCCCGATGAGCGGCTGCGGGTCAGTTTCCTCGATACCGGCCAGGGAGACGCGGTTCTCATCGAGACGCCGGCGGGTCAGCAGATCCTCATCGACGGCGGCCCGGACGGCGACAGGGTCTGTCAGGAACTGGGGGAGAAGCTGCCCTTCTGGGACAGGAGCCTGGATCTGGTGGTGCTCAGCCATGGCCACGATGATCACATCACGGGACTGGTGGAGGTGCTCCATCGGTACCGGGTTGACCTGGTGCTGGAGTCCGGTCTGGCGGAAAGCACGCCTGCCTATGAGGCCTGGCTGGAGGCAATCGAGGAGAGGAGCATAGAGCGCGCCGTGGCTGAAGCAGGGCAGCGGATCGATCTGGGCGGCGGCATCACCATCGACGTCATCCACCCCCAGGAGGAGATGCTCCAGGGCACAGACTCGGACGCCAACAACAACTCGCTGGTGCTGAGGCTTGTCTTGGGAGGGGTGAGCTTCCTCTTCACAGGCGATATCGATCGAGAGGCGGAGACGGCCATCCTCGGTGCCGATCAGTGGCAGGAACTGAACTGCACCGTGCTCAAGGTGCCCCATCACGGCAGCGCCGGTTCAACGTCCGCTCGATTGCTGTCCGCAGTCGAGCCGGAGATAGCGGTCGTCTCGGTGGGCGAAGACAACGGTTTCGGTCACCCTGATGGGGCCACGGTGGCCAGATTGGGGGAGGCGGAGATCTATCGCACCGACATGAACGGGACAGTGAGCTTCATCACCGATGGGGAGAGGCTCTGGGTGGAGACCGAGAGGTGAGGGGTGATCTGCCTTCGGGGCGAGCCTGGCCGGCCGCTGGGGATGATGGCTGGATTGTGCCTGACGCCCGTATTGCCCTAATCCGTGGACTGTTCTATACTTCCATGTCAAAGGAAGGGCTGATTCCCGGGGCCTGAGGGAGAAGACGGTGGACTGTCCTGCATGCAAGGGTGTGGTGGTCGTGGTGGAGTACCAGAGGATTGAGCTGGACTACTGCACCAAGTGCTACGGCGTCTGGTTCGATGCCGGAGAGTTGTCTCTGCTTGCAGAGCGCTTGGATCTCCGGGGCGCGGCGCTGGATGTGAACCAGATAGCCGCCCTGCCGGAGAAGAAGGCGGCCGAGAAGGCCAGGGGTTGCCCCATATGCCGGAAGAAGATGAAGAAGGTGACCCTGGGCAGTGCGCCGGAGGTGCTGGTGGATGTTTGCACCCGAGGGGATGGGCTGTGGTTCGATGGTGGGGAGGTGGGACAGGTGCTGGGACAGCTGAAGGACAAGGGCGCAGCGGCGGACGAGCAGGGAAGGGTGATTGACTTCCTGGGGGAGGTCTTTCATGTCAGAGGATAGCGGAATACTCTGAGGAGGTGATTCGTGGGCATTGGAATCATTGTGCTTATCGTGGTTCTGGCGGTCCTGTTCCTTGTCATCGGCTTCATCTGGATGACCTACAACGGACTGGTGAGACTGCGCAACCAGGTGAAGAACGCCTGGGCGCAGATCGACGTGCAGCTCAAGAGAAGGCATGACCTGATCCCCAACCTCATGGAGACGGTCAAGGGCTACATGAAGCACGAGCGGGAGACCCTGGAGGCGGTGACTAGCGCCCGCAACCTGGCCCAGAAGGCTATCGGGACAGGCGTGGGAGCCCAGGCCAAGGCGGAGGGTGAGCTGAGCAGCGCGCTGTCCAGGCTGCTGGCGGTGGTGGAGAACTACCCCGACCTGAAGGCCAACCAGAACTTCATGGCCCTTCAGGAAGAGCTGACCTCCACGGAGAACAAGATCAGCTTCTCCCGGCAGTACTACAACGACTCGGTGCTGACCTACAACAACAAGACCCAGATGGTGCCTTCGAACATCATCGCCGGCATGTTCGGCTTCAAGACCGGCGAGTTCTTCGAGGTCACGGCGGCTGCGGAAAGGGAAGCCCCCAAGGTCAGTTTCGGCTAGTTTGAAGACATCCGGCGATGTGGGAACAGATCAGGTCTAACCAGACCCGGACCTTGGTTCTGGTGGTGGCCATGGGGCTGCTGCTCCTGCTGGTGGGCTACTTTCTGGGCGAGGCCATCTTCGGGAGCGGCATCGGCGGTCTGGTGGTGGCCATCCTGATATGGGTGGTCATGAATCTGTTCGCCTACTTCCAGGGAGACAGCATGATACTGGCCATATCCCGGGCCAGGAAGATCAGCCCTGACGATCACCCCCGTCTCTACAACGTGGTCGAGGAAATGAAGATCGCTTCGGGGCTGCCCAAGATACCGGACATCTACATCATCGACGATCCCTCGCCGAACGCCTTCGCCGTTGGCCGTGATCCCAGCCGGGCGTCGGTGGCCATCACCTCGGGCCTGCTGGAGAGACTGAACAGGGATGAACTGCAGGGCGTCATGGCTCACGAGATATCCCACATCAAGAACCGGGATGTGCTCTTGATGACGTTCTGCAGTGTCCTGCTGGGTACTATTGTCATCCTGGCTTGGTTCGGCTCCAGGATGATGCTCTTCGGCGGGGCCCGCGGGGGCAGGAGAAGCTCCGGAGGTGGAGGCGGCTACGCAACCCTGATCATCGTGGCCGTAGCTATCCTGCTGATGATCTTGGCGCCCATCGCCGCCCAACTGATCTACTATGCCATCTCCAGGAAGAGGGAGTACTTGGCCGATGCGTCGGGCGCTCTCTACACCAGATACCCCGAGGGACTGGCCTCGGCGCTGGAGAAGATCGCCGGATCGACCCAGGAACTGAAGACGGCCAATCAGGCCTTCGCCCCGATGTACATCATCAATCCCTTCCGAAGCAAAGGGAGGGCGGCCAGCGATCTGACCAGCACCCATCCACCGATATCGGAGAGGGTCAGGATCCTGCGGAGCATGGCCGGGGGCGCTTCGCTGGCTGCCTACGAGAAGGCCTACCAGGAGGTCAGGGGCTCCGGCAGGGGGGTGATTCCCCCCTCTGCTCTCGTTGGCGAGACACCGGTGGCCGCCCGGAAGGCCGAGGCCGTGCCGGCCGAGCCCGGCAAGGTGGAGCGGGCCAGGGAGACGTCCGACCTGCTCTGGAAGTACAGCAACTACGGCCTGGTGAACTGCGAGTGCGGCACCAAGCTCAGGGTGCCCCCGAAGCTCCGGGGCAGCAGCATCAGATGCCCTCACTGTGGGAGAGTCAACCCGCTGTCCTCTCGCCCTTGACCCTGCCGGGTGGGGATGAGGCCGAGCCGGGGAGACTGGAACGCTTGCCATCTTCCTCTCCTTCTCGCCGCTCGCCCCGACAGCCCTCCCCAGAGTACCATAGCGGTGGCAGCTTCGCGTTTGGACGGGAGTCCCCAGACGGAAGAGCGAAGTGCCGGGAGCAGGGCATTGAGTGAGGACAGGGACTACCTGCAACCGACGCGGCTCTGCGATTTCGATAGGGACGGCAGGATAGCCGAGTCAGTCCTTCAGCTGACCGGTGGCTGTTCCAGTCTGAGCGAGAGATTCGACCGGGTCGAGCGGTTCGTCAGGGGGCTGCCCTATGGACTGGAGGACTGGGATGTCAGGGCTTCGGAGACCCTCCGAAAGGGCTGGGGTATGTGCTGCGGCAAGGCCAACCTTCTGGTAGCCATGTCGCGGGTTCTGCTCATCCCGGCAAGGTACCGGGTGTTCAGGATCAGGTCGGAGCGAAGGCTGTTGCAGCAGGTGATACAGCAGAACCGGGATCTGGGCGGGAGGCTCGGCGGGGTGCCTGATGAGCAGGACCACATGCAGTGCGAGGTCTATCTGGATGGGTGGCAGACCTGCGATCCGTCCCGCGATCCCGACTTCGAGAATGGCCTGAGAAGGCTGGGCGCGCCTCTGGAGAGAGTGCCGGTGGCCGGTGCGGACGGGGTGGTTCGGGTGCTGGTTCTGTCCTCCATCGACGACTGGGCGGAGGAACGGCAGAGGCGGCGCCTGTTTCGTGATGATCGCTGGTCACTCTTCGCCCGGGTGAATGAACAGATCGACAGGATCAGGGAGACCGGCCGGCGGCATCCGGCTGCGGGTCCGGACGGATGACAAAGCCGTATCCCTGCGGTAAGATGCTGGCAAGAGAACGTGGAGGGTACGTTCTCTTGCGGTCCCGCCGCAGGGCCGGCAGCACCGGGGGAATTCCCGATGGACCTGTTTGATCTGAGTCGCGAACAGCTGAGAGAGCGCGAAGCGCCGCTGGCGGCCAGGATGAGGCCCAGGAACTTCGATGAGTTCGTGGGCCAGGAGCACGTAGTCGGGAGGGGGCGGGTGCTGAGGAAGAGCATCGAGGCCGACCAGGTGCCGTCGATGATCCTGTGGGGCCCACCGGGGAGCGGCAAGACCACGCTGGCCTACATCGTGGCCAGCCTGACGAAGTCCCACTACAGTCCGCTGTCGGCGGTGAGTTCGGGCGTGGCCGATCTGCGCCGCGTGGTTGAGGAAGCCAGGGAGAGGCGGGGCCTGTACCAGCAGCGGACCATTCTGTTCATTGACGAGATACACCGCTTCAACAAGGCGCAGCAGGACGCCGTTCTGCCCTATGTGGAGGACGGCACCATCACCCTCATCGGAGCCACCACCGAGAACCCCTCGTTCGAGGTCATCTCACCACTGCTTTCGCGCTGCCGGGTGTTCACCCTCAGTGCTCTGTCCGACGAAGAATTGGAGGTCATTGTGAACGGGGCACTGGCGGATGGGGAGAGGGGACTGGCCCGCCTGAGGGTGGAACTGGAGGCCGGTGCCCTGAAGCACCTGGTGGGCATGTCCAATGGGGATGGACGAACCGCCCTCAATGCCCTGGAGTTGGCCGCCCTGTCCACCCGTCCCGATGTGGAGGGGAAGAGGACGGTCGATCTGCCCACCATCGAGGAGGCCATGCAGCGCCGGTCGCTGCTGTACGACAAGGCGGGCGAAGAGCACTACAATCTGATCTCCGCTTTGCACAAGTCGCTCCGGGGTTCCGACCCCGACGCCTCGCTGTACTGGCTGGGGCGGATGCTGGAAGCTGGCGAGGACCCGCTCTACATCGTACGACGGCTGATCCGCTTCGCCTCCGAGGATGTGGGCCTGGCCGACCCGCAGGCTCTGACAGTGGCCGTGGCGGCCCAGCAGGCGGTGCACTTCGTGGGCATGCCCGAGGGCAATCTGGCCCTGGCCGAGGCGGTGGTCTATCTAGCCACCGCGCCGAAGAGCAACTCCCTGTATCGGGCCTATTCCGAGGTGCAACATGACATAAGGCGGACCGGGAGCCCGCCAGTGCCTCTGCATCTCCGAAATCCGGTGACCTCTCTGATGCGGGAGGTGGGATATGGGGATGGATACAAGTATGCCCACGACTATGAAGGTCACTTCGTGGAGCAGCAGAACATGCCCGACAGCCTGAAGGACAGGCGCTACTATTCCCCGGGCGACCTGGGCTTTGAGGCGGAGGTCAAGGCGCGGATGAAGGAATGGTGGAAGGGCAGGAAGTAGGCCAAAAGCGGATCAGGTTCGCCGCGGCTGATCTGTGGCTCGAGGGCGTGATCCACTGGCCGGCCGGTGTGGCCCCTCACCCGGCGGTGGCGGTGTGCCATCCCCATCCTCTTCATGGTGGCGATATGGAGAGCAGCGTGGTGGTTTCCATCTGCGAAGATCTGGCAGAGGCATCGATCGTCGCGCTGCGCTTCAACTTCCGCGGTGTTGGCCGTAGCGAGGGCGACTATGCGGAGGGCATCGGTGAGCAGGACGACGTCGTCGCCGCTCTGGACCACCTCAGATCTCTGAAGGGCGTTGACCCCGCCAGGATCGGTCTGGCTGGCTACTCCTTCGGGACCCGGGTGGCCCTGCCGGTGGCCCTCCGGAACGGGTCGGTCAGGGCGGTCGCTCTGGTCTCGCCCTTCGCCACCGACGAAGACTGGGAGAGGGCCAGGAATCTCCCCATCCCTATGCTCCTGCTCTGTGGCAGTGCCGACCAGCACATCTCGTGCCACAAGGTGCAGCGTCTGGCCGGCGGTCTGGCCGGACCGAGCCGGTGCGAGATCATCCCCGGCGCCGACCACTTCTGGTGGGGATACGAGGGACAGGTTGCCCGGAAGGTGGCGGACTTCTTCCAGACCGCCTTTCAGGCTCGGTGAGACTGAAGGGTCGGCCTTGGCCAGAACGCGAAGAGAGGAACTGCATGTCGACGAAGGCTGATAAGGCGCTTCAGTTGCTGTTCACTCCGATCAAGGTGGGCAGGATCGAGCTGAAGAACAGGATCATCATGCCCCCCATGATCGACCGGCTGGCCGTGGATGGCGTGGCCGGCGACAGGGTGAAGGACTTCTATGCCGCCCGGGCCAGGGGTGGTGTTGCCCTGATCGTGCTGACCCCGGGTATTGTGGACATAAGCATGGCGTCGCCCATTCAGTTGGGCATCTACGAAGACCGTTTCATTCCTTCGCTGAGGCAGCTGACCGACCTGGTGCACTCCGAAGGGGCCCTCATGGGCATCCAGTTGATGCATCTCGGCCGGCAGGGCGGAGAGATCAAGGGTTATCAGCCGGTGGCGGCCTCGCCGGTCCCCCTTTCCCCCAATGAGGAAGCCCCTCGAGAGCTGACCGCGGGTGAGGTCGAGGGCCTGGTGGAGAAGTTTGCGGCGGCGGCCCGGAGAGCCAGGGAGGCCGGTTTCGACATGGTCGAGCTTCATGCCTGCCACGGCTATCTGCTCAGTGGTTTCCTCTCGCCCCACACCAACAGGCGGAGTGACAGGTACGGCGGCAGTGTAGAGGGCCGGGCTCGCTTCGTCATGGAGATTGTCCATCTCATCAAGGAGAGAGCGGGGGCGGACTTCACGGTGAGCTGCCGCATCAACGGGTCGGACTGCATGCCCGGCGGGGTGACCGCGGATCTGGCCCGGCAGACCGCTCGGCTGCTGGCGGAGGCCGGTGCCGATCTGATCGGTGTTTCCGGAGGTGCCTACGGCTCATACCCCGTCATCGTGCCACCGTATGACCAACCGCATGGCTGCAACGCTGATCTTGCTGGGGTGGTGAAGCGGGAGGTGAAGGTGCCGGTGGCCGTCGCCGGGCGGCTCGATGACCCCGTGTCGGCGGATGAGGTGCTGCTGGCGGGAAAGGCCGATCTAATCGCAGTGGCCAGGGGACTGCTGGCTGATCCCGATCTGCCCAACAAGGCCCAGGCGGGCGATTTCAGGGAGATCAGAAGGTGCCTGGCCTGCAATGTCTGCATCGACAGCAACCCCGTGGAGCCCATCACCTGCACCGTCAACCCGCAGGCAGGCCGGGAACGGGAGATGAAGATCATCTCTGCCTCGCGGCCCAGGAGGGTACTGGTCATCGGCGGCGGACTGGCCGGACTTGAGGCCGCCAGGGTGGCCGCCCTGAGGGGGCATCGAGTGGCACTGTACGAGGAGGATGGAGAGTTCGGCGGGCAGTGGGTCCTGGCCGCCCGGCCTCCTCACAAGCAGGACCACTCGATGCTCCTGGATCATTTGTCATGGCAACTCCAGAAGCTGGGAGTGGAATGCCATCTGGGCGTAGGGGCTGACACTTCCACCGTGCAGGAAGTCCGTCCTGATGTGGTCATCATGGCCACGGGGGCCGCGCCCCTGGTGCCACCGATCGCGGGCATCGGCCGACCCGAGGTGACCACCGCCTGGGAGGTCCTCCAAGGCCGGGCTGCCGGCCGGAGGGTGTTGATCATCGGCGGCGGGCTGACGGGTCTGGAGACGGCGGAATTCCTGGCCCAGGGGGACAAGGAGGTGGTGGTTGTGGAGCAGCTCAAGCGGGCCGGGGCCGACATGGGGGCGACCGTTCGCTGGCATCTGATTAACAGGACCCGAGATCAGAAGATCCGCATATTCACCTCCACGGAGGTGAGGGAGATACGGCCCGGCGGTGTTGTTGTCGTGTCCCGTAACGGCGGCCAGGAGACCTGGAGCGGGTTCGATACTGTGGTGCTGGCCTGCGGGGCCAGATCCCGGGACGGGCTGTCAGCCGAGATCGGGGGTCTGGTGGCCGAAGTGCATGTCATTGGCGATGCCGCCAAGCCTCGCCGGGGACTGGAGGCCATCCGGGAGGGCAGTGAGATCGGCCGGCGGATTTGAGCGTGGCATTGGCTCTCTCCGGGCATATGGCTATTCGTGCCAGAAACATGATATAATCGCACCCAGAGCATGCAGGACAAGCGGACTCCAGAAGTCGACAACGGCTACACCGCTGAAGACATCCGTGTTCTGAAGGGGCTGGAGGCAGTCCGCCGCCGCCCCGGTATGTATATCGGGAGCACGGACCACCGGGGACTCCATCACCTCATCTTCGAAATCGTCTACAACAGCGTTGATGAGGCTATTGCCGGGCACTGCGACCGGGTGCAGCTGACACTCTGCGCTGGCGGCAGAGTCAGGGTGGAAGACAACGGCCGGGGCATCCCGGTGGAGACTCACCCCGACACCGGCACTTCGGCGTTGGAGACGGTCATGACCATGCTCCACGCCGGGGCCAAGTTCGGGGGGAAGACATATCGCGTCTCCAGTGGACTGCACGGCGTGGGTGCCGCAGTGGTCAACGCCCTGTCCAGCTGGATGAGGGTGGAGAGCAAGCGGGGCGGCGTCCGCTACTGTCAGGAATACCTCTGCGGCGTGCCCCAGGGTCCGGTCAAGCCCGACGGCGAGGCTGATGACACCGGAAGCACGGTGACCTTCATCCCCGATGTGAGCATCTTCGGTGACCTGGACTACGACTTCGATTTCCTGGCTCAGCATCTGCGCGAACTGGCCTACCTGCAGCCCAAGCTGGAGATAGGCATCCGCGACGAGAGGACCGACCAGGAGCTGGTGTTCTACTTTGAAGGGGGAATCGCCAGCTTGGTGAGGCATCTGAACAGGGACAAGCAGGTGGTCTGCCCCAGCGTCATCTCGATGGGCAAGGGGGTCGACGGGAACTGGGTGGACGTGGCCCTGCAGTACAACGACGGCTACAGCGAGCTGATCCTCTCCTTCGCCAACTGCGCCAACACCACTGACGGCGGAACGCACCTCACCGGATTCCGCTCGGCCCTGACCCGCGTGCTGAACGATCACCTCCACAAGCTGAGGGGAGACAAGAACAACGATCTCTCCCTGCAGGGGGAGGACGTCCGCGGTGGCCTGACTGCCGTGATCAGCATGAAGATCAACGAGCCCCAGTTTGAAGGCCAGACCAAGGCCAAGCTGGGCAACCCCGAAGCCAGAAGCCAGGTTGAATCGGTGGTCGGCGAGCAGCTCTCCTTCTATCTGGAACAGCATCCCAACGAGGCCAAGTCCATCCTGGAGAAATGCCTCACTGCCGCCAAGGCACGGGAAGCGGCCAAGCGGGCCAGGGAGCTGGTGTTGCGCAAAGGGGCGCTGGATGGCTTCACCCTCCCCGGCAAGCTGGCGGAATGCTCTGAGAGGGATCCCTCGCTATGCGAGCTCTTCTTGGTGGAAGGCGACTCCGCGGGGGGCTCGGCGAAGCAGGGCAGGGACCGCCGGTTCCAGGCCATACTGCCTCTGAAGGGCAAGATACTGAATGTGGAGAAGGCCTCCTTTGACAAGATGCTGGCCCACGAGGAGATCCGGGCCCTGATCACAAGTCTGGGCAGCGGGATAACCGACCAGATAGACCTGTCCAAGCTGCGCTACCATCGCATAATCATCATGACCGACGCCGATGTCGATGGCTCTCACATCCGTACCCTGCTGCTGACCTTCTTCTTCCGCAACATGGTTGAGCTCATCGGCGAGGGTCACCTGTTCATCGCCCAGCCGCCGCTCTACCGCATTCAGGCGGGCAAGGAGCAGCACTGGCTCTACTCGGAGAAGGAGAAAGAGGACTTGCTGCGGCGGGTGAAGAGCAAGAAGGTGGACATCCAGCGCTACAAGGGCTTGGGTGAGATGAGCCCGGAGCAACTCTGGGAGACCACTATGAACCCCAGCACCAGGACGATCCTACAGGTCAAGATCGAGGACGCTGCCGAGGCTGACCGGGTGTTCCATATGTTGATGGGGGAGGAGGTACCTCCTCGCAAGGCCTTCATTCAGGCTCACGCCAAGAGCGTGAAGAACCTGGATGTCTAGGCCGGGCTCTTCGACACAGCCGCCACCGTCGCATCCATAGACCAGTCGCCCCCGTGCCGATCGGCAGTGCGGAATCCGAGGTTCCCCGAATGACAGTGGCCGCGAATGGTGTTTCCCGAGAGAAGCTGCGTCGCCTGGCCAGTTTGCTGCTCGACCTCGACAGCGTGGTGGTGGCCTATTCTGGGGGAGTGGACAGCACCTTGCTCCTGCGGCTCTGCCGGGACGCACTTGGGGACAGAGTGCTGGCGGTCACGGCGCATTCCCCCGCCTATCCGGCCGATGAACTGGCCCCGGCGGCCGAGGTGGCGAAATCCCTGTCGGTGAGGCATCTGGTCATCCAGACGGCGGAACTGGACGATCCTCGGTTCGTGGCCAATCCCCCGGATCGCTGTTACCACTGCAAGCTGGAGCTCTTCGGGAGGCTCAAGGGTATTGCTGCAGCCGACGGACTGAAGAGCGTGGTTGACGGCTCCAACTGCGATGATCTGAGTGACCACCGTCCCGGGTCCCGGGCCGCGGCCGAGTTGGCTGTGCGGCACCCCCTGCAGGAGGCTGGGCTGACCAAGGAAGAGATCAGGGCGCTCTCCAGGGAACTGGGTTTGGGCAACTGGAACAAGCCGTCTCTGGCCTGTCTGGCATCGCGAGTGCCCTATGGCACCCCGATCACCAGGCAGGCGCTGGCGGCCATAGACGCAGCGGAGGGCTATCTCCGGCGGCTGGGCATTTGGCAGGTGCGGGTGCGGCACCACGGAGACACGGCCCGGATTGAGGTGGAGCATCCCGATATGGCCGTCCTCCTTGATCAGCGCAATCGGGAGGGGATTCTGGCGCATTTCAGGGGACTGGGCTATCTCCGGGTCACGGTTGACTTGGCTGGGTATCGCTGCGGCAGCATGAATGACGGGGTGATCGCATGAATCCGGAGCGGGTGCGGCAGTTGCTCTCAGATGTGCAGTCTGGTCGTGTGGAGATAGAAGAGGCGTTGACCCGGCTGAAGCTGCTGCCCTATGAAGACATCGGCTTCGCCAAGCTGGACCACCACCGGTGGCTGAGGAGAGGATTCCCCGAGGTCATTCTCTGCCGCGGCAAGACGGTGGGCCAGGTGGTGGACATCGTGGGGCGTCTGTCGGCGGCGGGGACCACCGTTCTGGCCACCAAGGCCAGCCCCGAGGTCTTCGCCGCCGTGAAGCAGGTGGTGCCCGGGGCCCGCTTCTGCGAGCTGGCGGGGCTGATCCTGGTCAATGAGGGAGCAACCCCGAGGCGTCCGGGGTTCATCCTGGTGGTCACAGCCGGCACGGCCGATATTCCCGTGGCGGAGGAAGCGGCGGTGACCGCCGAGATCATGGGCAATCGGGTGGAGAGGCTGTACGATGTTGGAGTGGCCGGCCTGCATCGGTTGCTGGACCACAATCGGCTTCTCCTCGAAGCCAATGTCGTCGTGGCTGTGGCAGGCATGGAGGGAGCCCTGGCCAGTGTCATCTCAGGCATGGTGGACAGGCCGGTGGTTGCCGTTCCCACCAGTGTGGGATACGGGGCCAGCTTCGAGGGACTGGCGGCGCTCCTGGCCATGCTGAACTCCTGTGCGCCGGGGGTGGCCGTGGTCAACATCGACAACGGCTTCGGGGCAGGCTATCTGGCCAGTCTGGTCAACTGCCAGACCAGGGAGAAGCAATGAAGACGGCCTATTTCGACTGCTTCTCCGGGATCAGCGGGAACATGATCCTCGGAGCTTTGGTGGACCTGGGGCTGGACCTCGACCAGCTGAGGTCGAAGCTGGCCGTACTTCCCCTGGGTGACCACAGCATCAGTGCTGCCAGGGTGCTCAGGCATGGCATAGCCGCTACCTACATTGACGTGGTCACCCCGGACGATGCTGGGGGCAGAACACTGGACGAGATCATCCGGACTGTCCGGCAGAGCGAACTGGACCCTTGGGTCACGGCCGGAGCCTGCCGGATCTTCACCAGACTGGCGGAGGCCGAGGCTAGTGTCCATGGCCATGACGGCGATGCCACCAGGCACCTGCACGAGGTTGGTGCCACGGACACCATCATCGACGTGGTCGGCGGTCTGGTCGGGCTGCAGATGCTCGGAGTGGAGGCCATCAGCAGTTCCCCGGTCAATCTGGGCAGTGGCATGGTGCAGTGCAGTCACGGCTGGCTGCCCGTGCCGGCGCCGGCCACCGCAGAGCTGATCAAAGGGATGCCGGTCTACAGCTCGGAGATCCGGGGAGAGCTGACCACGCCCACGGGTGCGGCCATGATCAGTGGTCTGGCCGTCGCCTTCGGGCCCATGCCCACCATGGCGGTGGAGGGAGTGGGCTACGGGGCTGGCCGGATGGAGCTGGATGTGCCCAACGTGCTGCGTGTCTTTCTTGGCCGGGCGCTGCATGACGCCGGTCAGGGGCATGCCACGACCGAGCCTGTCGTGGTGCTGGAGACCAACATCGATGATATGAATCCGCAATTGTACGATCACGTCATGGACAGCCTCCTCAAGGCCGGGGCTCTTGATGCCTTTCTGACACCGGTGCAGATGAAGAAGAACCGCCCCGGGACCTTGCTGACGGCGGTGGCCCGCAGGGAGGATGCCCAGAGCCTGGCGGACCTTCTCTTCAGTGAGACCACCACTCTGGGGGTGAGAATGGCCGAGGTGCGCCGGCGGACCCTGCCGCGGTTCGAGCGGAGGGTCACCACCAGATTCGGCAGGATCCGGGTGAAGGTGGCCGAGAGGGGCGGCGAGGCCATATCGATGGCTCCGGAGTACAATGACTGCAGCAGAGCGGCCCGGAGGTCTGGCGTGCCTGTCAGCGAGATCTATGCGGAAGTGAGAAGAGCCTGGGAGCGGCGCGGCTCCCGTTGAGGATGATGGCGAGGTCCGACGTTTTCCTCTTTGACTACTCCTCCGGCCGCAGCGTTCTGTCAGGACTGGACAAGCTATGCACAGCGAGCGCGGTCCTGGCGGGCATATCAGCGGGGAACTCAGTGGCTGTGAAGTTGCACATGGGCGAACTGGGGAACATCAGCTACCTCAGGCCGGTCTTCGTCCGGCGGTTGGTGGACTTGGTCAAGAGGCGCGGTGGCCGGCCCTTCGTCACCGACACCGTGGCCCTCTATCCTGGAGGCAGGACGACAGAAAGGGAATACCTCTCCACCGCCGCCGTCAACGGCTATGTTGAAGGGAGCGTCGGTGCGCCCATAGTCATCGCCGACGGCGACGGTGATGACGGCGTGCCTCTCCCGGTGCGGCGTCGCCTGCCGGGCTGCGATCTCCGCGAGGTTGGCATAGCCTCCGGGATCGACGAGGCAGACTTCCTCTTGGTCCTCTCTCATGTCAAGGGCCACATGATCACCGGGTTCGGTGGGGCGGTGAAGAACCTGGCCATGGGCTGCGTCACCAGGGAGGCCAAGAAGGAGCAGCACAGGGTGAATCCCCCGCTTCTGGACAACGCCCATTGCGACGGATGCCAGGCTTGCGTCGGAGTCTGCCCGGCCAAGGCCCTATCCGTGAGGAAAGGGAAGCCCGTTCGGCAGACAGGCAAATGCATCTTCTGCAGCACCTGCCTCTTCGCCTGCGACGCCGGGGCTCTTCAGTGGGAGCGGGACAACAAGGAGCGATTCCAGCTCTACCTGGCCCACGCGGCGTCGGTGGTTATGGACAGATTCAGGGGCAGGATAGGTTTCATCAACTTCCTCCAGGACATCACCCCCTGCTGCGACTGTGCCGCTCCCGCTGGCGGGGCACTGGTTCCAGACATCGGCATACTGGCGTCGCTGGACCCGGTGGCCATTGACCGGGCCTCGCTGGACCTTATCGACGCAGCCCCGGCCATGGCCGCCTCTGTACTGCCGCAGGGCCCGGACAGGATGGGCCGGCTGCACAACGTGGACAGCCTGGTGCAGCTCAGATCGGCGGAGAAGCTGGGCCTGGGCAACAGGGGCTATCGTCTGGTCGGGCAAGCGGGCCGGTCCGCCTGATCCTGGCGTTCCCTCCTATTGACAAAGATCACCAGTGCCCATACCATAGTGGCAGTCATGCATAGTAATACGATGTATCGCCTGGGGCAGCCGGAATGGCCAAGGACAGTGTAGGCATCGTCACAGACAGCATTGGCTGTATACCCAGGGACATGGTGGATGAGTACGGCATCGAGATCGTGTCGCCGAACATCTACTTCAATGGAAGCGTGTTTCGGGACTGGATTGACATCACGCCGTCGCAGGCCTACCAGTTGCTGGAGAAGGACCCCGACCGGTTCACGACGTCGGCCCCGCCGCCGGAGGCCTTCGTTGAGGCCTACCGCAAGGTCAGCCAGCGTGCGGCCAGCATCCTCTGCATCACCCTGTCTTCCAGGGTCAGCACGGTTCACAGCGCGGCAGTAGCCGCCAAGGAACAGTTGAAGGACGAACTGGCTGATACCAACATAGTCGTACTGGACTCGCGGACCTGCACCGGCGCCGAGGGCTTCGTTGTTCTCGCGGGGGCCCGAGCACTGTCCCGGGGATGCGATATGGTGGGGGCAGTCAAGGCCGCCGAAGGGGTGAGTGAGAAGGTGGATCTGATCTTCGTGCTGGAGACCATTCGGCATGCCTACAGGACAGGACGCATCCCCAAGATTGCCTCTCAGATAGGCGCCTGGCTCAGCGTCAAACCGGTGATCACCTGGCGCGATGGGATCGCCCATTTCAGATGCATGACCCGGAGCAAGGAAAGAGGCGTTGAGCTCCTCGTCGATGCGATGCGCAAAGGAGTCGGGGACAAGCCGGTCCACGTGGCGGTGCATCACGCCGATGCCGTCGATGAAGGCCAGAGGCTGACGGAGCGTGTTCAGCGTGAGTTCAATTGTGCAGAGGTGTGGTTGACCGAGTTCAGCCCCATCATGGGTTATTCCACGGGCAGAGGAACTCTGGGGCTGGCCTACTACACCGATGACTGAGCGTGGGTGCTTGCCCCGGCGCTGCCGCATGTGCTAGTCTGGGCTTCGTTCGAAGGCTGGAACACGATGGGGCGGACCGGTGTGGCTCTGCCGGTTCAGGACACCCTTCGGAGGGTCAGGCTGTGATGAGACTGATCGTGGCGGTGCCGTCGGCCCCTTGGGCTTCGCGGCCTCGCCTCAATGTGAAGAGAGGGTGACGCCATGGACTATCGCCGGGAGTTGCTCAAGGGTAGCACTGAGACTCTGCTGCTTTCATTGCTTCAGAGACAGCCGATGTACGGCTACCAGATCATCAAGGAACTGGAGAGAAGGAGTCAGGGCTACTTCAGGTTTCGAGAGGGGACTCTCTACCCGGCGCTCCACCGGTTGGAGTCCGAAGGTTTGATCCGGGGTGTCTGGGAGAGTCACTCCTCGGGCAAGAAGAGGAGATACTACAGCCTGACCGAGAAGGGCCTGGAGTGGTTGGAGGCCAAGGTGGTTGAGTGGCGGGGCTTCGCCTCGGCGGTGAACATGGTCATGCAGCCGACGGCCGGCTAGCCGGGCACAGGAAGCGCAATCCAGATGCGGGCCGAACCCAAGAAACTCCTGGACGCTGGCAGAAGGCACCTGAAGCTGGCTCCCTCTGCTGAGAGGGAGATCCTGTGTGAGCTCTACACCCATCTTGATGATCGGGTTGAGGAATTGGAGGCCTCGGGCCTCTCTGAGGAGGAGGCCGTAGCCGCAGCCGCCCGGGAGTTCGGCTCGCTGACGGCCGTGGTCGGGGATCTCAATGAAGTGCACAGCGGCAATACCTGGCCGCAGACCCTGCTGGCGGCTCTGCCCCACATCTTCTTCTCACTGCTTTTCGCCCTTCAGCAGTGGTCCAGTGTCGGCTGGCTCACGGTCATCGTCCTCTCCGTGGTCGGCGTAGTGGTCCACGGATGGCGGCATGGCAGGCCCACCTGGTTCTTCACCTGGCTCGGCTATGCGCTGATACCGCTGCTGGCGGTCGGCCTTATCATCATGGATCGGGCCCTGGACCGGGGATCTCCGGGTGCGGCCTGGTGGCTATGGACCGCCACCGCAGCCTATTTTGGAGTGGTCGCAGCGCTATTCGGCGTCATCATGGCCCAGATCCTGAAGCGCGACTGGCTGCTGGGCTCCCTGACCATCATGCCCTTCCTGGCGGTGATCGGCTGGTTTCTTACCGCCCAGTGGCGGGACAGACTGCTGCCAAACGGGGCTGGGACTTTGGAAGGTCTGGAGCTGTGGATAGCCCTGAGCCTGCTCACCCTGGCGGGCATCGTCATTCTGTTCACGCAGCTGAGGGAACGGTGGCTCAGGGTGGTGGTGCTCTTGGTGGCCGGTCTGGTGGTGCTGATGCTGATGACGCTTTCCAGCGGAGGGAGCATTGGTGTCCTCAACATCGCTGTTCTGGGGGTGGTTGCCCTGGTTGTCCTTCTCGGGCCGGCGGTGATGGACCGCTGGGTGGTGCATACCAGGGCCGAACCGTGGGAAGAGTTTCTGGAAGAGCGCTTTCATCACTAGCCTCAGACTGGACCAGCGGCAGCCAATGGGAGATGCGTAGTGTGGTTTGACGATTGGTGGATCTACGCCCTGTGGGTGGTCGGGGCCTACGTCTACGGGGCTCTCCCAGTGGTCTACCTCATTGGCAGACTCCGAGGGGTGGACCTGTCCAAAGAGGAGGATATGCACATCAGCCTCTGGCGCAACGTTGGCCGTGTCGAGGGGCTGATAGGAGTCACCTGGGATGTCATCAAAGGCGGCATCGCCGTGGCTGTGGTCGACAGGGTTTTCGGTCTGGAGGCCGGGCTGGTGGCTGCCGTTGGCCTGGGGGTCATAATGGGGGAGATGTGGCCGGTGTTTCTGCATTTCAGAGGTGAGAAGGCCAACACCACAGGTCTGGGCATGGCAGCGGCCCTGGCCTACCAGGCCCTGCCGTTCCTGATCACTCCCATCGCGGTCGGGGCTCTGGTCAGGACTGCCCCGCGGTTCTTGGATACCCGAAGGACGCTGGATGAGCGCCTGAAGTTCGGCGGGCCGCCCAGCTTCAGTCTCCCTCTGGGGATGTTCTGCGGTTTCGGCCTGTTCCCCCTGGGCTGCTGGGTCATGGACCTACCCTGGGAGACGATTGCCGCTAGCATTGTGCTCTTCGCCCTCATCGTCACCAAGCGACTTGTCACCGGTTTGAGGGAAGATCTCAAGACCGGGGGGAACAAGCCGAGTATTCTGCTGAACCGGCTCCTCTTCGACCGCAGCTTCCTCTAGGCGTCATCCCGGAACTTCCCTGGCTGCGATGGTCGGTCCTGTCCCCCTCACGAGGGGGATCATTTCAAAAGCCCTCCAAATCCCCTATAATTGGCTCGTGAAAGGCAGCCAAACCCTTGACGATGTGCGAAGGCTTCGGGACAGCCTGGGCCCTCTGCCCGAGCCGGTGGTCAGACCTTCGCTGGTGGTGGTCACCGGTCTCCCCGGCACGGGCAAGTCCTACTTCTGCCGCAGGCTGGCGGAGAGGACGCCCGTAGTTGTTCTGGACAGCGACGCCCTGCGCAGGGTGCTCTTTCCTTCGCCGGGATACGGCGCCGAAGAGAGCGGTCACCTCTTTCAGACGATCCACCGATTGGCGGCAGATCTGCTGGCCGGGGGGATGACGGTGGTCCTCGATGCCACCAACCTGGAGGAATACCACCGGGAGCGTCTCTACCACATCGCTGAACGGATTGGGGCCAGGCTGATCGTGGTCCAGATCTGGGCGCCGCCGGAACTGGTTCGCCAGCGCCTGCTTGGCCGGGCCCACCGGAGGGACCCGGCGGACAGATCGGAGGCCGACTGGCAGGTGTACCAGCGGATGCGGCCCGGTGCCGAGGCCATCAGGCGGAATCACTTCAAGGTGGATACCTCCCGTGACATCGCGCCGGCGGTCGAGAAGATCGCCGCCCTCATTGACCGGTAGCCTTCGCTGCCGAAAGGAGTAGTTGAACTGGAACTGAAGGTAGTCATCGGTGATGCCAGTGCCATCGAAGCAGACGCCCTCGTCGTCAACCTCTTTGAAGGCGTGACCGAGCCGGGTGGAGCGACCGGAGCTGTGGACCGGGCTCTGGGGGGAACGATCGCCGAGCTCATCGCCGCCGGCGAGATCAAAGGGAAACTGGGCGAGAATACCCTGATTCATGCCCTGGGCAGGATCACCCCCAAGAGGATCATTGTGGCCGGACTGGGAAAGCAGTCGGAGTTGACGCTGGACCGGATCCGCCGGGCCACCGCAGAGGCCTGCCGCTTTGCCAGAGGGAAGGGTGCCAAGAGGGTGGCCACTGTGGTTCACGGGGCAGGGGCGGGTGGCATCGAGGTGGATAGGGCTGCCCAGGCCGTGGCCGAGGGGGCCGTGCTGGGACTGTACACCTTCCGCAGACATATGAGCAAGGAGCCGGACAACGGACCGGTGGAAGAACTGCTCATCGTGGAAAGGGATGAGGGCCGGCTGGCTCTGGTGGAGAAGGGGCGCAGCGTGGGCCAGGCCATCGCCGGGGCGGTCAATTTCGCCCGGGACATGATCAATGAGCCGGCCAACTTCATGACCCCTGCCGACATGGCCGAGACGGCCGGCAGGGTTGCCGCCGACTACGGCTTGCAGTGCACCGTGCTGGAGCGGGAGCAGATGCGCCAGTTGGGTATGGGGGCACTGCTCGGGGTGGCCCAGGGCAGTTCACAGCCCCCCAAGTTCATCATCTTGGAGTACAAGGGCGGCCCTGCCTCGGATAGGGGCATGGCGCTGGTGGGCAAGGGGATAACCTTTGACTCGGGCGGGATCTCTCTCAAGCCGGACGACAACATGGGGGAAATGAAGGGAGATATGGCCGGGGGAGCCACGGTGATGGCTGTTCTCCGGGTGCTGGGCCAGCTCAGACCGGAGATCAATGTCACCGCGCTGATACCGGCCACGGAGAACCTCCCCAGCGGCACGGCCCTGAAGCCGGGCGATGTCGTCAAGGCCATGAATGGCAAGACGGTGGAGATAGTCACCACTGACGCCGAGGGCCGGCTGATCCTGGCTGACGCGCTGTCCTACGCCGCGAAGCTGGGACTCTCGCCGATGGTGGATGTGGCCACCCTGACGGGCGCCTGCCGGGTGGCCTTGGGTGATGTCACCACCGGCGCCTTTGGCAACAGTGAGGACCTGATGAGGAAGGTGCTTGCTGCCGCCCAGGAGGCCGGCGAGCGGCTGTGGCAGATGCCGATGTATGAGGAGTACAAGGAGCAGTACAAGAGCGAGGTGGCCGACATCAAGAACTCCGGAGGCAGATATGGCGGGGCGATCACGGCGGCTCAGTTCCTGGGAGAATTCGTCGGTGACAGCCCCTGGGTTCATCTGGACATCGCGGGCACCTCGTTCACCGGCAAAGAGAAGGGCTATGTGGTCAAGGGAGCCACTGGGATCATGGTTCGAACACTGGCCAACCTGGTTCTGGCCGCGGGCCGTAGTTGACCACTGCTTGGGATCGGGGAATGCTGCGGTGAGGGAGGGATGATGAAGATAAAGTGGCTGGGGCATGCTTCATTCCTGCTGACCTCTGAGGCCGGAACCCGGGTCATCTGCGACCCGTACTCGCAGGGAGGAGGCATCGACTACGGCGCCATCCAGGAATCGGCGGAGGTGGTCACGGTCAGCCACAAGCACGGCGACCATGACAATGCGGCTGCGATCAAGGGCAGGCCGGAGGTGGTTGACACACCGGGAACGAGGACCGTCAAGGGGTTGGAGTTCACGGGCATCGCCACCCACCATGACGAAGCCAGGGGGAAGCAGCGTGGCGAGAACATTGTCTTCCGTTTCTCCATGGATGGGATACGGATCTGCCATCTGGGCGATCTGGGTCATGAGCTCGACCGCGGCCAGTTGGCGGCCATCGGGGCCGTGGACATCCTCTTGGCCCCTGTGGGCGGATTCTACACCGTGGATGCCAGGGTGGCTGCCAGAATCTGTGAGAGGATAGCCCCGAAGGTGGTCATTCCCATTCACTACAAGACTGGGAAGTGCGGCTATCCCATCGCCGGGGTGGAGGACTTCCTCAAGGGCAGGAAGAACGTCCGCCGCGTCGGCGGGAGTGAGATGGAGTTCCGGAAGGACCAACTTCCTGCGGCCACCGAGACCGTGGTCCTGGAGCCGGCGTTGTAGGAGATTCGGAATCATGGCTTTGGAGATAGTCTTTGGTGCTGCCCAGGCCAGGGCAGGTCTGCTCAGGCGGCCACTCGGCGAGACCCAGGAGCCGTTGCCGGCGCTGATGGAGAGGATCAGGGAGGTCTTCGGCAGGGACATGGCCCTGCAGGAGGTGGTGGCCCGGATCGTCGAGGACGTGCGTACCCGGGGGGACGCAGCGCTGTTCGACTACGCCCGGCGGCTAGATGGGGCGGAGATCAGTGCGCTTGAGGTCAGCCGGGAGGAGATGACCCGGGCGGGCACTGCTGTGAGCCCGGAGTTGGCCTCGGCGCTGGCGCTGTCCGCCGAGAGGATCAGGGCCTTTCACGCCAACTGCAGGCGTCAGAGCTGGGTTGACTTTGGAGAGGGTGGACTGGGCCAGTGGATTCGCCCTCTGGCCAGGGTGGGCATGTACGTACCCGGCGGCCGGGCAGCCTATCCGTCAACGGTGCTCATGACAGCCGTTCCGGCCAGGGTGGCCGGCGTCCGGGAAGTCGTGGTGGCCTCTCCGGCGGGAAGGGAGGGCATATCTCCCGCGACGCTGGTGGCCGCTGGCATTGCAGAAGTGGACCGGGTCTTCGCCATCGGCGGTGCCCAGGCCATTGCCGCGCTGGCTTTCGGGACGGAGAGCGTGCCGAAGGTGGACAAGATCTGCGGTCCGGGGAACGTCTTTGTGCAGTTGGCCAAGAGGATGGTCTACGGCGCGGTGGACATCGACGGCCTGTACGGGCCGACGGAGACCGTCATCATCGCCGACGAAACGGCGGACGCCGAGATGTGTGCCGCCGATCTTCTGGCGCAGGCCGAGCACGATCCCATGGCATCTGCCATCCTGATCACCGATTCCTCCGAACTGGCCAGGGCCGTGGACCGTGAGGTGGACCGGCAGGTCCTCGGACTGAGCCGCTGCGATATCATCGCCGGTTCCCTCAAGGGCAGGAGCGGTATCGCTGTCGTCGCCGATCTGGACGAGGCTGTGGAGTTGGTCAATGACTATGCGCCGGAGCACCTGTCCCTCATGGTCAGGAATGCCTGGTCATACTCGGAGAAGGTAGCCAATGCCGGAGGGATATTCATTGGCGAGACATCACCCGAGGCAGTTGGCGACTACACCGCCGGCCCCAGCCACGTCATGCCCACAGGAGGCACCGCCTGGTTCGGCTCGCCTCTCACGGTGGAGGATTTCTTGAAGGTGACCAGCGTGGTGGCCGTCGATGGGCGGACCCTGGGGGCCATCGGCCCGGCGGCGGCGGCGATAGCCAGGGCTGAGGGACTGGACGCCCACGCGCGGGCCATAGAGATCAGATTGGCCAGGATTCCGGAAGGAAGGTCATAGATATGGTTACTCCAGCGGAAGACGCCAAGAGCGTCGTCGGCGTACGTTTCCAGCGGGCCGGGAGGGTCTACTACTTCGATCCTGCCGGGATGGAGATAGACATCAACGATCAGGTGGTGGTGGAGACAGCCCGGGGCCAGTCCATGGGCAGGGTGGTCATCGCCCCAAGGCAAGTTGTGGCCAGCGAACTGAACGAGGCACTGAAGCCGGTGCTGCGCAAGGCCAGCGCCGAAGACGCGGAGCAACACAAGGTAGTGCAGCAGAAGGAGCGTCAGGCCCTGACCAGATGCAGTGAGTTGGCCGCCAAGCTCAACCTTCCCATCAAGCTCAGAGGCGCCGAAAGCAACCTCAGTGGCAACTATATCACCATCTTCTTCAGCGCCGAAGGGAGGGTCGACTTCCGGCAGTTGGTCAGGGAACTGGCGGCCAATCTCAGGGTGCGCGTTGAGCTGCACCAGGTGGGCCCGAGGGATGAGACCAAGCTCATCGGAGGCGTCGGCCGGTGCGGGTATCAGCTATGCTGCGCCAGCTTCCTCACCGATTTCAAACCCCTGTCCATCCGCATGGCCAAGGAGCAGTCCCTCTCCCTGGAGCCGACCAAGATCTCCGGGATCTGCGGCCGTCTGCTCTGCTGTCTGGGCTACGAGGCCGAGTTCTACCGGTCGATGAAGGAGAGACTGCCCCCCGTGGGTGCCCGCGTGAAGACGCCGATGGGCGAGGGGACGGTGTCCGGGGCCAATGTCCTCAAGGAAGCGGTGATCGTGCAGTTCGAAAGCCAGGTCCCCGTGGAGTTCCCTCTCGCGGAGGTCACCCGGCTGGATTCCGGCGAGGTGCCCAAGAAGAAGGGTGGCAGGCCCAGAAACTAGCCCGCCTGCATGATGAACTTCTGCCATTCGTGATGGACACGAAGGTACTGGTACGGCACAGAGAAGGCGGCCGGCGGGGGAGGCGAGGGATGCCGCGTCAGCTTCATGCTGGCCTCCGGCGGGGTCCGTCCCGCCTTGCGGAGGTTGCAGGGGAAACAGCAGCTCACCACGTTGTCCCACTCGTGGGTGCCGCCACGGCTGCGGGGGATGACGTGGTCCAGGGTTAGGTCCCGGCCCTCACGACCGCAGTACTGACAGGTGTATCTATCCCGGTTGAAGACCTCGAACCGGGTCAGCTTCTTCTGCAGTCGGGGGCGCTTCACGTGCTGCGTCAGGCGGACCACGGAAGGAATGGGCAGCGAGACGCTGATGGCGTGGATCTCACCCCGGCCGTTCTCCAGCACTTCGGCCTTGCCCCGGAGCAGGAGGATCATCGCCCGGCGCACCCGGCAGATGTTCAGGGGCTCATAGTCCTGATTGAGCACCAGGACGGGGCTGTTGATGACGCTCATTGATGCTTCCCGGTTTCGGCCTCTCCCCGACCGGTTCTGGGCCGGTCGGCGCGGCACGCCTGCCCAGAATCGCCTCATTGTACTTCAGGAGGCACCATGCTGCAACTGCGCTTGTTGAACAGGTGATGCATGCTGGGGTAAGATAGTGCGCTGTGGCTACACACATGGAAGCCTCTGAGAGGCAACTGCTCTACTCCGGCTGTCCGCGTCCCGCTGCTCCCCTGAGTGTGGTTGTCACATGAAGGATCAGAACTGGCACAACCTGACCGTCGCGGAGACCCTTGACAGGACGGCGTCGCGTCTTGAGGGTCTGAGACGTGAGGAGGCGCAGCGGAGGCTCGTGGAGTACGGGCCGAACGAGATGCAGCGGGAGAAGAAGGCCTCGCCCTGGCGGATGTTCCTTGGTCAGTTCAAGAGCGTCCTGATCATCATCCTCCTGGTCGCTGCGGCCATCTCAGCGGTCCTGGCAGCCATCGGTGAGGGAGAGAGCCTGTGGGACCCCATCATCATTGTGGTGGTCGTCGCTGTCTCCGTCGTTCTGGGCTTCATCCAGGAGTACCGCGCAGAGCGGGCGCTCGAGGCACTGAGGCAGATGATCGCCCCCACCTCCGCAGTGATCCGGGACGGCGAGGAGACGATGGAGCCCTCGCGGGGACTGGTCCCCGGTGATGTCATTGTGCTGAGGACCGGGGACAGGGTGGCCGCCGACGCCCGGCTGCTGGAAGTGGTAGGGATGAAGATGGATGAGGCGGCATTGACTGGCGAATCAGTCACCGTGGGCAAGGTCAGCGGGCCGCTGCCGGCGGACGCCGCCCTGGGCGATAGAAGGAACATGGTCTATGCCGGGACATCGGTGGCCTATGGCCGGGGCAAGGCCGTAGTCACTGCCACTGGCATGAACACCGAGTTCGGCCGCATTGCCGGCATGCTCCAGGGCGTGGAGGAGCCCCGCACGCCGCTTCAGGCCAGCCTGGACCGCTTCGGGAAGATGATGGCGGCGTCGCTGCTGGCCGTCTCCGCCCTGGTGGTGATACTCGTCCTCCTGCGGCTGAAGCTGGACGTTCTGGACATCCTCATCTGGGGCGTGAGCCTGGCGGTGGTGGTGGTGCCGGAGTCTTTGCCGGTGATAGTCACGGTGACCCTGGCGTTCGGCGTCTACCGCATGGCGAAGAAGCATGCCCTGGTGCGCAAGCTGCACGCGGTGGAGACCCTGGGCTGCACCACCTTCATCTGCTCGGACAAGACGGGAACCCTGACCCAGAACCAGATGACGGTGAGGAAGATCCACGTTGACGGTCAGGAGATTGGCGTAGGCGGGACCGGCTATGAGCCCAGGGGTGAGTTCCGCAGGAATGGGGATCTCGTCGCGGCCAAGGATGGTTCGGCTCTTCACCGGCTCCTGCTCATCGCCGCCCTCTGCAATGATGCCGGCCTGGTGGCAAGCGACGGCGAGTGGAGCGTCAGGGGGGACTCCACGGAAGGAGCCCTGATTGCGGTGTCGGGCAAGGCCGGTCTGGACCCGGAGGTCCTGTCTAAGATGATGCCCCGCATAGGCGAGATACCCTTCTCCTCGGAGAGGAAGATGATGACCACCATCCATCAGTCTCCCGAGGGCGGGCTGGCCTGCACCAAGGGCGCCCTGGAGATGGTCCTCGATGCCTGCAGCCGCATTGAGACCGAGGGACGGGTGCGGGGTCTGCTCACGGAGGACAGAGAGCAGGTTCTCGAGGTCAACAAGCAGATGGCTGCGGACGGATTGCGGGTACTGAGCATGGCCTACAAGCCGGTCCAACGAGACTCTTGGACTCCGGAAGAGGTGGAGCGGGAGATGGTCTTCGTCGGCCTGGTGGGCATGATTGACCCGCCCCGGGAGGAGGCCAGGCAGGCCATCGAGACGTGCCAGGCTGCCGGCATGAAGGCGGCCATGATCACCGGTGACCACAAGGCCACCGCGGTAGCCATCGCGACGGAGCTGGGCCTGCTGCGGGGAGGACTGGCGGTCAGCGGAGCTGATCTGGAAGGCATGACCGACCGGGACCTGGAGGAGACCGTTGAGAAGATCGAGGTCTATGCCCGCGTATCGCCGGTTCACAAACTGCGGGTGGTGGAAGCCTTGCAGAAGAGGGGCCATGTGGTGGCCATGACGGGCGACGGAGTGAACGATGCCCCGGCCCTCAAGAGGGCGGACATCGGGGTGGCCATGGGCGTTACCGGGACAGATGTCTCCAAGGAAGCCGCCCACATGGTGCTCACCGACGACAACTTCGCCTCCATCGTAGCTGCGGTGAAAGAGGGGCGGAGCATCTTCAGCAACATCCAAAAGTGCATCATGTACCTCCTCTCCTGCCATATCGGAGAGTTGGTGCTCATGGTGCTGGCCGTGCTGGTCGGAACGCCGCTTCCGCTGGTGGCCGTGCAGCTCCTGTTCGTGAACATCGCCACCGACGGGCCTCCGGCTCTGGCCCTGGCCTTCGATCCGCCGGACCCGGACGTCATGGACCGTCCGCCCCGCGACCCCCGCAAGGGCATCTTCGCCGGTCCGGTGACCAGGATGATCGTGCTCATGGCCGCGTGGACGGGCCTGACCACCTTCGGGGTCTTCTACTGGGCGCTGCACTACACGGGCAGGACGGGTGAGGAAGCCAGGATCTACGCCCAGGCCATGTGCTTCGTCAACCTCCTGTTGATTGAGAAGTTCACCGCTCTGAGCTGCCGGTCGGAGCGGGACACCGTGTTCAAGATCGGCTTCTTCGGCAACAAGTGGCTGCTCCTGGCCATAGTGGGCACCATGGCCCTGAGCCTGCCCATCATCTACGTGCCCAGCCTCCAGGACTACTTCCACACCTACAGTCTCAGCCTGGCCGACTGGGGGATAGTTGCCCTGGCCAGCTGCACCCTGTTTGTGGCCGTGGAAGGGGCCAAGCTCTTCTGGAAGTGGCGGGAGGGGGTCTCTTCGGGGCAGGGGCACAAGAGCCCTGGGTGAAGATGGGCGACTGGTGGTGCTTCCGGCCCTACTTCCCCGAGAGCTGCTTGTAGATCCTGAGGTAGGCTGGGGCGGACCCGTCCCAGGAGAAGTCGGCTGCCATGGCGTTCTTCATCAGAGCGGTCCACTCCGTCTTCCTCTGGAATGCGCTCAGCGTCCGGTCGATCGCTTCCACGAGGGCCCCGGCCCGGTATGGGCCGAAGACAAAGCCATTGCCGGTGCCGCTGGCCGGGTCGAACTGCTGGACGGTGTCCCGGAGTCCACCGGTTGCCCTGACCACGGGGATGGTGCCGTACCTCAGGGCGTACATCTGGGCCAGGCCGCAGGGCTCGTATTGAGATGGAACAAGGAGGACGTCTGAGCCGGCCACCACTCGGTGGGCCAGGGCATCGTCGAAGGCGATCCTGACGCCGATCCTGTCGGGACGCTCCCGGGCCGCGGCGCTGAGGGAGTCCTGGTAGCGCCTGTCTCCAGATCCCAGGAGGACGAACTGCAAACGCCGGTCAAGCAACTGCCCCAGGGCCTCCTGGAGGATGTCGAATCCCTTCTGGCTGGCCAGGCGCGAAACCATGCCCACCAGGAGCACCTCGGGGTCTTCCGGCAGTGAGAAGGCCCGCTGCAGGTCGGCCTTGCAGAGCCTCTTCCCGGCGAGGCTGGCCGGGTCATAGGTGCTGGCGATGAAGGGATCGGACTGGGGATTCCAGGCCTCGTGGTCGATGCCGTTGAGAATGCCGGTCAGGCTGTCCGCCCTTTCGCGAAACACGCCGTCCAGTCCCCGGCCCTGTTCCGGTGTCTTCACCTCCTCGGCATAGCTGGGGCTCACCGTGGTTACGGCGTCGGCGAAGACCAACCCGCTCTTCAGGAAGTTGACACTGCCGTGGAACTCCAGGTACCCCGGAGCGAAGAAGCGGGGATCGAGGTTCAGCAGATGCCAGTCCAGGTGCCAGAAGATGCCCTGGTAGGCCGCGTTGTGTACGGTGAACACTGTTCTGGTGGACCGCAGTTCCGGGTAGCGGTCTGCATCCGCTCTGAGGAAAGCCGCCGAGAGGGCGGCCTGCCAATCGTGGGCGTGCAGAATGTCGGGAGGATCGGCAGTGAGGACCTCCAGTGCCGCGCGGCTGAAGAAGACGAAGCGCTCCGCGTTGTCGGGGTAGTCGCCGTCGGCTGTGCCGTACAGGCCGGCACGGTCGAAGTAGCGGTCGGCCCGGATGAGACGGACGCTGACGGCATCACCCAGCCTGGTCTCCAGCAGTGATCCTGCCTCCATCCGGTGGGACACCGGGACGGCGAAGCGGATGCCGGTGTCCTCAATCTGGAAGCGACCCTCTAGGACCGAGCGGTGGGCAGGGATGATGAGCGAAAGGCGCAGGCCCAGCCGTCCTAGTGCCTTGGACAGTGAGCCGACGACGTCGGCCAGTCCGCCGCTCTTCACAAACGGTGCCGCCTCCGAGGCGACCATGGTCACGTGAAGAGGCCGATGGTTCACTGCCAACATCGGCGGGGCGCTGCCGGCCGCTGTGGAATCGCCGTCATCCATCCCAGGCCGTGTCTTGCCAGGGGTGGTTCTGGGGCGCTCTGAACGGGAACGCCGCCGCTGCCTCTTGCCTCGTTCCATGGCGCTGGGCTTGGCCGCGCCGGTATCGTCGGGGATGCTGCTTCGGGCGGGCGGCATAGCTCAGACCGGTGCCAGGTCCGTCCAGATGGGGACGACCGTAATGCCCTGCGGGGAAACCGTGCAGCCCTTCCTCCGGTCGGCCTCCGGATCGTATCCGATGGAGACGCTGGCCTGGATTCGCGATTCCTTGTCGATGATCGCCCGTCTGATGGAGGCCCCCGGCTCGATGATCACGTCGTCGAAGATGATGGACTCCTCCACGAAGGCATGTCTCTCCACCACTACGCCGGGGGAGAGGATGGAGTCGCGGACCGTCCCGCCGCTGATGATGCAGCCGTCGCAGACAAGGGACCCCGGCGTGATCCCCCCGATGAGCAGCTTGGTGGGAGGCAGCAGCCGCTGATAGGTCCTCAGAGGCCACTTCTCGGCATAGAGATTGAACAGGGGGTCCACCCCGACGAGGTCCATGCTGGCTTCATAGTATGAGTCAATGGTGCCCACATCCCGCCAGTAGGCCGAGTCGCGCGTCCTCTCCACTAGGACCTTCAACCTCTTGCCGTCCTTCACTTCATAGACGTAGTCCCCTATCCTGTTCTCGCGGGCATAGTCATAGACGAAGACGTCCAGCCCGGCTCTGACCATGGGAGGGATGAGGTCCTTCCCGAAGTCGTCCCCCGGCGCCTCAAGTGTCCTCCTCAGAGCGTCAGGACTGAAGACGTAGACGCCCATGGAGGCGAAGGAGCATTCCGGTGCGGAGGCGATGGTCTTCGGCTGCTCTGGCTTCTCCTCGAAGCCGATCATCCTCAGGTCATGGTCAACCTCGATCACGCCCAGCTTGCCTGCCGCCTGCTCCTCTTCTACGGCTATGGCGCATACGGTGAGATCGGCCTTCTTGGCCTTGTGAAAGGCGATCATCCGGGCGTAGTTCATCTTGTACACGTGATCGCCGGAGAGCACCAGTATCTGATCCACCTCTTTGGCCCGAAACAGGTCGAGGTTCTGCCGGACGGCATCGGCCGTGCCCCGGTACCAGTCTGAGCCGACCTTCTGCTGGGCGGGCATGCAGTAGATGAACTCCCCCAGCTTGGAACTGGAGATGTCCCAGCCTTCCTGGATGTGCTTGTTCAACGAGCCAGAGCGGTATTGGGTGAGAACGTAGATCTGGCGCAGTCCGGAGTTGATGCAGTTGCTCAGCGTGAAATCGATGAGCCGGTACTTGCCCCCAAAGGGCACGGCCGCCTTGGAGCGTTGTCTGGTCAGAGGCTTCAGCCTCTCGCCTGCCCCCCCGGCCATTATCAGCGCAATCGTTCTTTCCAGCGGTATCGCCCCCGGGCGCTTTGTAGATGCGCCACCAAGCGTCGGGATCTCACCCTCACTTATATCAGACCCGATCCCTCAAGTAAAGGTCTGCGTCCCAACGGGCCCTGCCTTCGAGGCATTCATCCTGACCTGACCTCCGCTTGGAGCACGGAGTGGTATAATGCCGGGCAGGATTCCCAGCGGACGAAGGGTGGGCTGTGAGAGGGTCAACAAGCAGAAGAGGATCTGAGGAGGTCTGGCCATGCCGTTCAGCGCGTACTACTTGACGCCGTCTGGAGAACTGCGCCGCGGCCTCAATGAGCAAGAAGTTCAGGCTGCCTTTGTCTCGAAGGAGGGGCTCCTCTGGGTAGACATCTGCGATACCACGGAGGAGGATGGCCGGTTCCTGGAGCGCGCCTTCGGCTTCCACCACCTTGCTGTGGAGGATTGCGTCAGCCCCAGGGTGCATCCTCCCAAGATAGATGACTTCGGCGATCACATCTTCATTATCGTCCATGGCATCAATCACGCGTCGGAATCGGATATCGTGGAAACCACGGAACTGGAGATGTTCCTGTCTTCCCGCTATGTGGTCAGCAACCACAACTTCCCTATGTACAGCGTTGACCACGTGAAGAGACTGGTTGAAGACGATGCCCGGCCCATGAGAAGGGGGGCCGACTTCCTGGCCTATGCCCTGATGGACACCCTGATTGACAACATCCAGCCCACCATTGATGAAATGGGGGAGAGGGCGGAGGAGATTGAGGAAGAGGTCATCCGCCGTCCTGAGCAGCCCACCCTTGAGTCCATTCTGCAGCTCAAGCGTTCCGCGCTGAGAATCCACCGGATCGCCGCTCCCCAGCGGGATGTCTTGAACCGGCTGAGCCGGGGGGAGTTCCGGGCCATCGGGGAACAGGCACGGATATTCTACCGCGATGTCTATGACCACATCATGCGCATAGAGGACATGAACCAGTCGCTCCGGGACAGGGCCAGCGACGCTCTGTCCACCTACCTCTCTTCCGTGGCCAACCGCCAGAACGAGACTATGAGAGTCCTATCGATCGTGGCCACCATATTCTTGCCGCTGATGCTGCTGGCGGGCATCTACGGCATGAACTTCGAGAACATGCCCGAGACAAAGTGGACCTGGGGTTACTTCGGGTTGCTGGGCTTCATGGGTGCGGTGATTGTAGGTGCTCTGCTATGGTTCAGGGCCCGGAACTGGATGACCTGGGGCCGTCGCAGAGTGGCCAGGATCAAGCCCTTCCAGGTGGAGCCTCATAAGCTTATCGGTTATCTGGGCAATATGGCCAGGTCTCCC